>ERZ809074.1165-NODE-1165-length-36000-cov-29.044206_pt1 | contig 36000 bp, 28 predicted proteins | sample MGYA00520795_ERZ809074 | MGnify/ENA primary metagenome ERZ809074 (study PRJEB31570, sample SAMEA3212989) | Homo sapiens | biome: human-gut; feature: human gut; material: fecal | place: Sweden | collected 2011 ...
TGTACTTGCTGTGGGTGATGTGGAACTTCTGCTCAGCCTTCTTGCCGGTCAGAACTGCCTTGTCGCAGTTGACGACAACGACGTAATCGCCGCAATCGACATTGGGGGTGTAGTTGACCTTCTGCTTGCCGCGCAGCAGAACAGCGGCCTCAGCAGCGACGTGACCCAGGCTCTTGCCGGTTGCGTCGAGCAGATACCACTTGCGCTCGACTTCAGCGGGCTTTACGAGAGTAGTGCTCATATCTATTTCCTCCTGATAAGTGTTTGGTACGATTCAGGCGCCTTTGGGGCGCGAGTGTCAGTATACAACACAAAAAAGCGCCTGTCAACATCTTTTTGCGATTTTTTCAGTGGAAATTTTTATATCTCTCAAAATCTATTGAATCCTCTCGAAATCTCGTGTTTTCTAAAATCGTATTTTCAAAAAGTTTTTCAGCCTCCCGGGGGCAAATTTGTCCCGGCGGCGCTACAATTTTGCCGCCGAGTGTGTTATACTATATAAGATATTGTAAAAAGGAGATTTTTCCCATGCCGAAAGACATTCACACGCAGGATTCCTCCCAGCAGCGGGCCTCCAGGCTGCTGCTCGCCATGGGCGTGATCGTGCTTTTGGGTGCGCTGGCCTACTTTGGGCTGACGCTGGCCGTCAACCGCCGCACTCCTGCCAACCCCGACACCCACTTTGATGCGGAGAATGGCATCTCGGTGGATTACGAAAGTGCCGTCTGGCCCGTCTGTCAGATGACCGAGGATGCTGCGCTGGGCCATGCGCTGCAGCTGGCTTCCGGTGAGGACAGTGCCAACGCCAACTATCAGGTGGTGCTGTTCCAGCGGGGGGACAAAGCCACTTACGAAGACTTCATCGGCCAGTCGGAAGCCGACCTGAAAGCAGCCTACGGTGTCATCAGCCCCCGCAAGGTCAAGCTGCAGGTGGAGGGTGCCACTGTCACTGCCGTGCGCTGTGATATCCAGGCCTACTACGCCGTGCTGGCCACCATTGAATACGACAGCGGCGATGTAGTCTATGTCTCCGGCCTGACCAAGCTGGCCTCCATCAGCGATATCGTCAATCTGGTGGAAAGCGTGAGCCTGACATGAGCGATCCACACGCCATGCAGCGGCTCTGCGGCCTGATGCGCAAGGCCGTGCAGGATTACGAGATGATCTCCCCCGGTGATAAGATCATGGTGGGCGTTTCGGGTGGCAAGGACAGCGTGGCCCTGACCATCGGGTTGGCCCTGCTGCGCCGGTACCTCGGCTTTGATTATGAGGTCGTGGCCGTTACCCTTGACCCGCAGTTTGACCACCAGGCTGTGGATTACAGCCCGCTGGCGGCGCTGTTCGCCCGGTATGGGGTCCCCTACGAGGTGCGCCGCACCGAGATCGGCCCCATCGTATTTGAATACCGGCAGGAAAAGAACCCCTGTTCCCTCTGCGCCAGGCTGCGCCGGGGCGCGCTGCACACTGCGGCGCAGGAGCTGGGCTGCAATAAAGTGGCGCTGGGCCACCACCTCGATGATGCTGTCGAGACCTTTTACATGAATCTCTGGCGGGAGGGCCGCATTGGCTGCTTTTCCCCAGTCACCCAGCTGGACCGCCGGGGCCTGACCCTGATCCGCCCCATGCTGCTGGCCACCGAACACGAGGTGCGCTGTGCGGTAAAGGAGGAGGACTTCCCCATCGTCAAGAGCCGCTGCCCCGCCGATGGTGTGACCGTGCGGGAGCAGACCAAGGATTTTGTCCGGGAGCGCTGCCGCACCGACCATGCCTTCCGGCAGAAAACGCTCCATGCTCTGCAGGAGAGCGGCATCGATGGCTGGCGGCCGGTCCATACAGGACGCACATCCAATCCATCCCCAAAGGAGGGAATGCATCATGCAGATGCAGAACTTTGAAAAACACGTCTGGGCTGAGATCGACCTCGATGCCCTGCGGGCCAACTTCCGCACCGTAAAGCAGCGGGCAGGCAGCCTGCCCCTGTGTGCCGTGGTCAAGGCCGACAGCTACGGCCACGGTGCCGTCCAGTGCGCCCGGGTCTTTGCGCAGGAGGGTGCTTCCTGGCTGGCTGTCAGCTGCCTGGCTGAGGCCCTGCAGCTGCGCAGGAGCGGCCAGACCCTGCCCATCCTCATTCTGGGCCATGTGCAGCCCACATACGCTGCCGCCCTCATCCGTAACGATATCACCGCGGCCTGCTATTCCCTGCCCCAGGCCCAAGCCCTGAGCGAGGCCGCACAGGCCGCCGGGGGCCGGGTCAAAGTGCATCTGGCTGTGGATACCGGCATGGGCCGCATCGGCTTTGCTCTGCGCACCGATTTTGATGCCGCCATTGCCGAGGCCATTGCCGCCTGCACCCTGCCCGGCCTGGAAATGACCGGCCTGTTCCAGCACTTCTCGGTGGCCGATGACACCGCCGAGGAAAACATTGCCTACACCGCCGAGCAGCACCGGCTCTTTGTGCAGGCCTGCAGCGCCCTGACGGCAGCCGGGCACGAGCCCGGCATCGTCCACTGCGACAACTCGGCCGGTGTGATGCTCCACCCGGACTGGCCCGAGGGCCTGCCCCGGGCACATTGCATGGCCCGCCCTGGCATCATCCTGTACGGCTTTGACCCCAGCGATGAAGTCCGCTTCGGGCTGTTCCGCCCGGTGATGAAGCTCAAGACCGTGGTCAGCATGGTCAAGGTGCTGCAGCCGGGCCAGTCCACCAGCTATGGCCGCCGGTTCACAGCAGAGCGGCCCACGCCGGTGGCCACCCTCTGCACCGGCTACGCCGATGGCTACCCCCGCCAGCTCAGCTGCGGCAAGGGCATCGTGGAGATCCACGGCAGACCCTGCCCGGTGCTGGGCCGGGTCTGCATGGATCAGATGATGGTGGATGTCTCTGCTGTGCCGGGTACGGTGCAGGAGGGGGACGAAGCCATCCTGTGGGGCGGCACTGTCAGCGACAGTGCCGAGGACATTGCCCGCAAGACCGATACCATCACCTACGAGGTGCTCTGCGGCGTTTCCCGCCGGGTGCCCCGTGTTTATCTGGAACACGGCACGACCGCTGCCGTGGAGGACTGGATCCTGAACGACTAACACACTCTCCCGGAGGAATTACATGGCAAGAGACAACATCCGAAATTTCTGCATCATTGCACACATCGACCACGGCAAGTCCACCCTGTCGGACCGCATCCTGGAGCTGACCAAAAGCGTGGACGAGCGCACCATGGAGGATCAGATCCTCGATAACATGGACATCGAGCGGGAGCGCGGCATCACCATCAAGGCCCGCGCCGTTACCCTGAACTACACCGCCAAGGACGGCAAGACCTACGAGTTCAACCTCATCGACACCCCGGGCCATGTGGACTTTGCCTACGAGGTCAGCCGCAGTCTGGCCGCCTGTGAGGGTGCCATTCTGGTGGTGGATGCCACCCAGGGTGTGGAGGCCCAGACGCTGGCCAACACCTATATGGCGCTGGAGCATGATCTGGAGCTGGTGCCCATCCTGAACAAGATCGACCTGCCCAGCGCCCACCCGGACGAGGTGGCCCAGGAGGTGGAGGATGTGATCGGCCTGCCCTGCATGGATGCGCCCCGCGTCTCCGCCAAGACCGGCCTGAACGTTGATCAGGTGCTGGAGCGGGTGGTCAGCGATATCCCCGCCCCCACCGGCGACCCGGACGCTCCCCTCAAGGCCCTGATCTTTGACAGCATCTACGACAGCTACAAGGGCGTTATCGTCTACATCCGCGTGTTCGAGGGCACCGTCAAGCCCGGCGACACCATCAAGATGATGGCCACCGGGGCCGAGTTCACGCTGGTAGAGGTGGGCCACATGGGTGCCACCAGCCTGACCCCCTGCAGCCAGCTGCAGGCCGGCGAGGTCGGCTACCTGACCGCCAGCATCAAGACCGTGCAGGACACCCGCGTGGGCGATACCGTCACGCTGGCAGACCGCCCCACCTCCGAGGCCCTGCCCGGCTACCGTCAGGTCAAGCCCATGGTGTTCTGCGGCATCTACCCCGCCGACGGTGCCAAGTACCCCGACCTGAAAGACGCGCTGGAAAAGCTGCAGCTGAACGACGCTTCCCTGACCTTTGAGCTTGAGACCAGTGCCGCGCTGGGCTTTGGCTTCCGCTGCGGCTTCCTGGGCCTGCTCCACATGGAGATCATCACCGAGCGTCTCGAGCGGGAGTTCGACCTGGATATCATCACCACGACCCCCAGCGTCCGCTACCGCCTGACCCTGACGGACGGCACCGTGGAGATGATCGACAACCCGTCCAGCTACCCGGACCCCTCCAACATCGTCAAGCAGGAGGAGCCTTTTGTGGATGTCCACCTCTACACCCCCAACGATTACGTGGGTGCCCTGATGGATCTGTGCCAGCAGAAGCGCGGCGTGCTCATCGACATGAAGTATCTGGACGATGTCCGCGTGGACCTGCACTACGCCCTGCCTCTGGGCGAGATCGTCTACGACTTCTTCGATGCCATCAAGAGCCGCAGCCGCGGTTACGCCAGCTACGACTACGAGTTCAAGGAGTACCGCGAGAGCGATCTGGTCAAGCTGGACTTCCTGCTGAACGGCGACCCTGTGGACGCGCTCTCCATGATCGTGTTCCGGGACAACGCCTACGCCAAGGGCCGCCGCATCTGCGAAAAGCTGCGGGACAACATTCCCCGTACCCTGTTTGAGATCCCGGTGCAGGCCGCCATCGGCGGCAAGATCATCGCCCGCGAGACCGTCAAGGCCATGCGCAAGGACGTGCTGGCCAAGTGCTACGGCGGCGATATCTCCCGCAAGAAGAAGCTGCTGGAAAAGCAGAAGGAGGGCAAAAAGAAGATGCGCCAGCTCGGCAGCGTCTCCCTGCCCAGTGAGGCCTTTACCGCCGTGCTGAAGCTAGACAGCACGGATGATTAAGGGGTTTGCTACTTGCATTTTCAACAGGATTATGATAATTTAGAATCAGAAACAGCCGCACACCTTATAAAGAGAGGTATCCTGCCATGAAGGACCAGTATCAGCATTATCTCGAGCTCCTGAAGGGACTGCGGCTGATGGACGATGATTTCTTTTCAGAAGCATTGGATGAAAAAATCGAGCCTGTGGAATATATCCTGCGCACGATTCTTGAGCGCAACGACATCAAGGTTCAGTGCACCGAGGCTCAGGTGGAATACAAAAGCGCAACCAAGCGCTCCATCAAATTGGACATCCGGGCTGTGGATGCCGAGGGCCGCGTACTGGACATCGAGGTCCAGCGGGCAGACAAGGGTGCCAGCGTCCGCCGGGCGCGCTTCCACAGCAGTGTCATCGACCGGACGTTACTGGAAAAAGGTGAAGATTTTGACGCATTGGTGGACACCTATGTCATCTTCATCACTGAGCATGACAAATATGGTGCAGGCCTGCCGTTATATCATGTAGAGAGAACCGTCACAGAGCTGCAGCACACCACGTTCGGTGATGGAGCTCATATCATTTATGTGAATGGCGCATTCCGTGATTTGGAGCATCCCGTTGGACGTTTGATGCATGACATGAACTGTACCGACCCGAACAAAATGTTAAACCCGCTTCTTGCCAAAGAGGTACGCTATCTGAAAGAAACCGAAGGAGGGAGATCACAGATGTGCAGAGCATTTGAAGAGGTTGCGCGAGAATCCGCAAGAGATGCCGAGTATCAAAAGGCTGTACGAACAGCAAAGAAGATGCTGGCTTTGGGGCAGCTGAATCTGGAAACGATTGCTGAGTGTACAGAGCTTTCTCTCGACGAAGTAAAAGCGCTTGCAGATAAGAAACCTGCCTGACAGCGATACAAACAAACGTCCCCCTGCACCGTTCAAACCACGAATGGCGCAGGGGGACGTTTCATATCCCGATATTTTTCAGTTCAGGCCCTTGAACCAGTTCAGGCTGTCCTTGATGCCGTGCATGGAGTCCTGAATGATCCGGCCATAGATGTAGATGCTGTATGCCGCCGCAATGACCTGCACAAAGGCCTTGCCGCACTCGATGCCAAAAGCCAGATAGGGCTTTGCCTTCTGCCAGTAGGGGCGGATCTGATCCTTCAGCTCTCCCACCCAGGCAGGAGCGCCGCCGGAGACCTGCTCCAGCTCCTCAGCGGGAATGACGGTGCACTGCGCCGGAAATCTCAAGTTCTGCTGCATGTCCGCTCCTCTCAAAGTGCCAGGCTTGCCAGCAGCACCAGAACAACGCTTCCGGCCGCCAGCCCCATCGTTGTAAGAAGGGTGTCCGGGTCTACCTCTTTCTCTTCTACCACTTCCGCGCTGCCGCCGTTGGCAGACCAATGGGCATAGATGGTGGTATCCGCACCAAACACCGTATCGTTGGCTTTGACCTGCACATCAATGGGAAAACCAGTAACATCATCTGCGCCAGAGGTGTACCAGCCATCGAAGGTATAGCCCTCCATGGTGGCGGTGGGCAGGCTCGTCAGCTGGCCGTCTGCATTGGTGCGCTCCGCAGCAGAGGTACAGATACCGCCGTTGGCATCAAAATAGACGATGACCTTTGCCGCAAAAGCGGTGGGGGTACACAGGCAGACCGCCAGCACACAGGCCAGCCCCGCCAGCATCCGTTTGAACTTCTTCATCCTGCGCTCTCTTTCCGGCTCAGCGTCAGACGCTGTAGCCCTGTGCCTTGATGACATCCACCACCTGAGAAACGTACTTCTGGCAGGTGTCGTGGTCGGGAGCCTCCACCATCACGCGGACCACCGGCTCGGTGCCGGACTCCCGGACAAGGATGCGGCCGGTATCGCCCAGTGCCTCGGCCACCGCCTTGACAGCGACCTGCACGGCGGCATCGTCCTGCGCGGCCTTCTTATCGGTCACACGGACATTCTCCAACACCTGCGGGTAGATCTTCAGCGGGGCGGCCAGCGCACTCAGAGGCTTCTTCTTGGCCAGCATGACCTCCATCATCTTCAGGCTGGTCAGGATGCCGTCACCGGTGCTGGCGTACTTGGAGAAGATGATGTGGCCGCTCTGCTCACCGCCGATGCGGCAGCCGTTCTTGGCCATATACTCGTAGACATACTTGTCACCCACGGCAGTCTTGGCGTAGCCGATGCCCTGCTCGTCAAAGGCCTTGTACAGACCAAAGTTGGACATGACCGTGGTAACGACGGTGTTGGTCAGCAGTTTTCCGCGCTCCTTCATGTAGCAGCCATAGATGTACAGGATGTGGTCACCTGTGATCACATTGCCCTTTTCATCCACGCAGAGGCAGCGGTCTGCATCGCCGTCATAGGCAAAGCCCACGTCCAGACCCTTTTCCACCACGAACTTCTGCAGACCCTCGATGTGGGTGGAGCCTGCGTTCAGGTTGATGTTCAGGCCGTTGGGCTGGTTGTTGATGACATAGGTGTCTGCGCCCAGCGCATCGAACACGCTCTTGGCAATGTTCCAGCTGGCACCGTTGGCACAGTCCAGACCCACCTTGATGCCCTTGAAGGAGTAGATGCCCAGGCTGATCAGGTAGCCCATGTAGCGGTTGCGGCCTGCCACATAGTCCACGGTGCAGCCGATATGCTCCCGGTGGGCAAAGGGCAGCTCCGGCCAGTCCTGATCAAAAACATGGAGCTTGCCGTCGATGTAGTCCTCCACCAGCAGCAGGGTCTCCTCGGGCATCTTTTCGCCGTAGCAGTCGATCAGCTTGATGCCGTTGTCGTAGAACGGGTTATGGCTGGCAGAGATCATAATGCCGCAGTCAAAATCATCCACGCGGGCAATGTAGGCCACGCTGGGGGTGGTGGTGACGTGGAGCAGGTAGGCATCTGCGCCGGAAGCGGTCAGGCCCGCCACCAGGCTGTACTCGAACATGTACGAGCTGCGACGGGTATCCTTGCCAATGACGATGCGGGCAGGCTCGTTGTTGCCGCTGCGCTCCCGCAGTGCATTATAATACCAGCCCAGAAAACGGCCCACCTTGTAGGCGTGGTCGGCGGTCAGGTTCACACCGGCCTCACCACGGAAGCCGTCGGTTCCAAAATATTTTCCCATGATTCTCTTCTCCTTCTATTGCAACGTTACGTTTTCTCTTATCCCTGAGAGCGCTCTCTCCTTGCTCTTACTCTTTATAATAGCATAAAACCGGAAAAGAATCCATGGGTTTGGGCATTCCGGGATGCTCTGCGCACACTTTTCTGTGCCGGTGCAGTGCCTTTTCCTCTCCCGTGCCGCCGCCCTGTTCTGTTCTGAATATTCGGTATCGGTTCCGGTAACGCTCCCGGTTTTTGCGGGAACGGTCTCGTTTTCTGAAAACTTTTCTTGTCATTTTCAACAAAATTGTTCGTCGCTCTGCACAAAATCACAATTTTTCTCTTGACCTACCCCCCCCGAACTATATTGAAGCTGCGATTTTTTTATGACATTTTCTGTCATAGATCGACACCGTGTAATTTTTGGGAGGACTGTTTATGAGAGCGAAGAATCTTGCATTGCGGGTGCTTTCTACAGCAGCGATGTTGTCCATTGTGACATCCATTGCGGCCCCCGCATTCGCGGCCACCTACTACATCAATGATGGCAGTGTGGATGTTAAAGTCAGCGAAGCCGGTGTAGTCACCGTCGAACAAGGCGGCGTGACCTACAAAGACGGCCTTGACAGCGTCGTCATCCGGGGCGGAACCCGCGGCGAAACGGATGACCGCGTCAAGGCCGACGCTTCCCCCGCCACGCAGGAAGCAGACGGGAGCAACGCCCCCGCAGGGAACGAGACGGAAGCGCCCAAGAGCGAGAATATCGCCGGGGACACTGCACCGAAGCAGGAAACCACAGCCGCCGGGGAGCGCAAAGAGGGTACCCCGCAGCAGGAGCCCACCGAAGAGGAAGCCGAAGAGAAAGTGACCCCGGAGCAGAAGCCCACCGAAAAGGAAGCCGAAGAGAAAGTGACCCCGGAACCTGCCAAGGCAAAGACAGAAGCCCCCAAGGCCACACAGAAGCCTTCCGCAGAGCAGGAAGAGGAGCAGCAGGAGCAGCAGGAGGAGCAGCAGGAGAAGGAAGATGAGCCGACCGTTCCCTCTGCCGCCCCGCTGGCCGCTGCCCCCGCAGCACAGACGGACAACAGCAGCACCAGCACCTCCGCAGAGCCGACCGATAATGTCATCACCATTGTCAACAACTTTGTCAAAAAAGCCGAGCAGGCTTTTTCGTTTGTGCTGGACAATGTGAATATTGACCGCAGTAAAGATTACTACGATCAGGGCAAAGCGGCTCTCACGGTAAAGGGCAAGGGCGACACGGAAATTGAACTGGACGGAAACAACATCCTGAAGGGTGGTTTCAATCACGCCGGTCTTGAGAAAAACGACAGTGACGGAACGGGCACACTTACCATTAAAGACGATAAAAAAGCCGAGGACGGCAGCAAGGGCAGTCTCCTTGCAAAGGGTGAATATGCAGGTGCCGGTATTGGTGGTGGACATTGGCAGGACACCTCTCATATCACAGTCACTGGCGGCAAAATCACTGCGGTCAGCGGGGCCTATGCTGCCGGCATTGGCGGCGGTGACTGTTCTGATGGTACAGACATTACCATCAAAGGAGATGCCACTGTAACTGCAAGCGGCGACACCGGTGCTGGCATCGGCGGCGGTGGTGACGGATACTACGTAGGAGGTTATGGTGAAGTTACCATTACCGACCAGGCAAATGTTACAGCCTGGTCCGAATTTGGTGCAGGGATTGGCGGCGGACGAAACGCCGGTGGTGATATCATAATTTCAAAGGATGCCACCGTTGCAGCAGAGGCCTACAATGATAGCGTCGCAATTGGCAGCGGCGGACAACTTTATAACTCTAAACACCTCAACACGAACATTACCATCCGCGACAGAGCAAATGTTACCGCAGTTGGTTCCGGTTGGCACCCTGCAATCGGTTCTCGGGGTTACGTTTCTTCCTCTGTCAGCCATCCTTTTACCACCACCATCAATATCCTGGGCGGCACCTTGAATGTCATCAATAAAGGTGACCTCCAATACTCTTCCTCTAATGTTCCTGCTATTGGCAATCAAGATGCCGATTATGGTACAAACGCAGATCTTGTTCTTAACATCAACGCAAGCACTGGCGATACTGTCATCAACGCTTATACCACCGGCAGCAATGCGGCAACCATCGGAAAGGGCTATGCTCCTATAAAAGATGACGAACAGATCCAGTACAATGCAGACGGAAGCTCCAAATTTGGCGAAGCCGGTTCTGTCATTCTGAACCTGTTCCGAAATTCTACCACGGAAAAGACAGGCGAAAAAATCGAAACAGACAATGATTGCTGGTATGATCTGCATAAAATCATCGGCGGCGAACGGTACGACACCCTGCACAATGCCAAGTGGCTGAAAGACAACGGCTACACTAGCCAGCTTGCCACCGACACCACCCATGCATGGACGTTGGACGACACGAAGGAGCGGGTAGAGCCCACGCTGGAGCATGAGGGCCACGTTTACTATAAGTGCAGTGTGCCCGGCTGCAAGGCCGTGCACGATGAAGTGCTGCCCAAACTGGAGGAATCGAAACCTACTCCGGAACCTACTCCGGACCCCACCCCGGTGCAGCCGGAACCCACCCCGGAACCTACCCCGGACCCCACCCCGGTGCAGCCGGAACCTGCCCCCGTGCAGCCCGACACGCCCGCTGACACCCAGAACACCGCCAAGGACGATGTGAGCACCCCCAAGCTCTACGTCATCGACCTTGCCAGCACGCAGGTGCTGTTTGATGAGACCCGTCAGAACGACACCGTGACCTACACCACAAAGCAGGACGGTGCCAGCCTGACCGGCTCCTTTGAGGCACTGGAGGCCATGGCTGCGGATGACGTAAAGACCATCGTGTTCCAGACCATCGGCACCAACACCCCTGGCGCGGTGAGCCGCGTCTCGGTCGATGCCCTGCTGCAGCACGGCGGCGAGACCCTGCTGCTGACCCACAACGGCACGGAAGTCCACCTGACCATCGACGGCCAGAACGCTGACGGCCTGCTGCTGCAGTAAGCGCCAACCCCCTCCTGCCGAGTTCCGCATCTTGGCAGAAGTTCTGAATATCCCAAAACCACAAAAGGCCTCGGAAGCGCATTCCGGGGCCTTTTGTGGTTTCTCCTTCATTTTTTACGCACCCTCCGGCGTTTTTCGCCCCGGAACAACAGCTCTTTTTTCAGCCTTTACTGCATCTTTAGGAAAAGTATGGTATACTTTTTATCTGGAGTAGAATAGATATGGAGGGATCCCCATGAAGCAGAAGACCCGCTGGCACGACGCGCTGGTCCTGGCCGCTGTGCTGTGCGCCGCCTTTCTCATCGTGACCGGCACACAGCAGATCACCGGCCGGATCGATGGCGTTGCATCGATGGTGTTTGTTCTGGCAGTTTTTTTGATCTCAATCTATACAGATGGTTATGTGTGGGGCGTGGTGGCTTCCCTGATCGGCGTGCTGGCCGTGAATTTTGCGTTCCGCTCCCCTTACTTTGCCTTCAACTTCACCCTGCCGGAGAACCTGTTCTCGGGCATGGCGATGCTGGTGGTGTCCATTATGACCAGCACCCTGACCACCCGCATCAAAAAGCAGGAACAGCTGCGGATGGAGAGCGAGACCGAAAAGATGCGGGCCACCCTGCTGCGGGCCGTCTCCCACGATCTGCGCACGCCCCTTACTTCCATTTACGGAGCCTGTTCCACGGTCATTGAAAATTATGACAGCCTGGAAAAAGAGCAAAAATTAAAACTTCTTGGCGAAGCCTGTTCCGATGCCCAGTGGCTGAACCGGATGGTGGAGAACCTGCTGTCCGTCACCCGCTTTGATGGCGGGCAGGTGGCCGTGCAAAAGACCCCCACCGTGCTGGACGAACTGATTGACACCGTGCTGGTTCGGTTCCAGAAGCGCTACCCCAAGGTGCCCGTTACCACCTACCTGCCCGACAGCTTCATCGTGATTCCCATGGACTCGATGCTGATCTCGCAGGTGCTGACGAACCTTTTGGAAAATGCCGCCGTCCATGCCGAGGGGATGACCCAGCTGACCCTGCGGGTGTTCACGCTGGGCAGCCGGGCAGTGTTTGAGGTATCGGACAACGGCTGCGGCATTCCGAAAGAGCGCCTGCGCACCCTGTTCACCGGTGTGCTGCCCGCCGATGCCGCGGCCGACAGCGGCAAGCACGGCATGGGCATCGGCCTTTCGGTCTGTGCCGCCATCGTCAAGGCGCACGGCGGCGAGATCCAGGCCGAGAGCAAGGTGGGCGAGGGCACCAGCATCCGCTTCTGGCTGGAGACCGAATCGATCGAGACGGAGGAAAACGAAGATGAGCAATAACAAATTCAAGGTTCTGGTCGTGGAAGACGAGGCCAACATCTGCAGCTTTATTGAGACGCTGCTGGAGACCAACGGCTATCAGGCCCTTGTTGCCAACACCTGCGCCATGGGCCAGACCCTGTTCACCTCCCACAATCCGGACCTTATCATCCTGGATCTGGGCCTGCCCGACCGGGACGGTCTGGAGCTCATCCGTTTTGTGCGGCAGAAGTTCCTGACCCCCATCGTCGTGCTCTCGGCCCGCACCACCGAGCAGGACAAGATCGAGGCGCTGGATCTGGGAGCCAACGATTACATCACCAAACCCTTTGGCACCGGCGAGCTGCTGGCCCGGGTGCGCGCCGCCCTGCGCACCAACCGCTTCGGCGTGCTGGGCGGAATGCCCGGCGGCGTGTTCCGGGCACAGGGGCTTGAGATCAACTATGAGCGCCGCAAGGTCTTTGTGGACGGTGCCGAGATCAAGCTGACCCAGACCGAATACAACATCGTGGCCTTCCTCTCGGAACATGCAGGCCGGGTGATGACCTATGCCGCCATCGTGCGGGCCATCTGGGGCGATACCGACTGCGGCAGCACCAAAAAGCTGCAGGTCAACATGGCAAACATCCGCAAAAAGCTGGGCAGCGTGCCCGGCCGCAACACCTATATTCTGAACGAACTGGGCGTGGGATACCGGATGATCGACGAGGACACCGATGCCAGGCCCGAAAGCTGAGGACTGCGTATGCTTCCTGCACTGACCATTTTTCTGCTGACCTATTTTCTGATGCTGGTCCTGCCGCAGTACCGGCCTTTTGCCGCGCTGGGCGGGGCCGCTCTGTTTCTGGCTCTGGGCGCGGCGGGCCTGTGGGACTTTACCCTGATGGATGCCGCCCGGGCTGTGGACTTCAATGTCCTGCTGATGATGGCAGGCACCATGGGCACGGTCTCCCTCTTTATTGAGAGCAGGATGCCCGCCCGGCTGGCCGAGCTGCTCATCGTGCGGGTGCCCAATGTGAAATGGGCCGTGTGTATGCTGGCCCTTTTTGCCGGGGTCATCAGCGCCTTTGTGGACAATGTTGCCACGGTGCTCATGGTGGCCCCTGTGGGCCTTGCCATTGCCCGCAAGCTCAAGATCTCCCCCGTGCCCGTCCTCATCTCCATTGCGGTCTCCTCCAACCTGCAGGGAGCCGCCACCCTTGTGGGCGACACCACCAGCATCCTGCTGGGCGGCTTTGCGGGGATGAACTTCTTCCATTTCTTCTGGATGGAGGGCAGGCCCGGCATCTTCTTCGGGGTGGAGCTGGGGGCGCTGGCCTCTCTGGGCGTGCTGCTGTTCACCTTCCGGCACGAGACCCAGCCCATCTCGGCCACGGTGGAGACCGAGGTCACTGACACGGTTCCCTCCGCCCTGATGCTGCTGACGGTGGGCCTGCTTATCGCGGCCTCCTTCCTGCCCCAGCCTGCGGGCGGGCTGCCGCTGGCGCTCTACGGCCTGCGCAGCGGGCTGATCTGTGCAGGGGTCTGCCTGTTCGGCATCCTGCGCGCCTGCCTGCGCCGCCGCTCGTTCGCGCCATTCCGGCTGGCGGCCCGGGAGCTGGACTGCGACACCCTGCTGCTGTTGTTCGGGCTGTTCATCCTGATTGAGGGCATCCGCAAGGCCGGGGTCATCGATGCCGCCGCCCAGCTGTTCTACATCCTTTCCGGTGATGACCCCTTCCGGCTCTATACCCTGCTGGTATTCGTCTCGGTGGGCCTTTCTGCCTTCATCGACAACATTCCCTATGTGGCCACCATGCTGCCGGTGGTGCAGGGCATTGCCGGGCTGATGAACGGCGGTGCAGGCTTCCCGCCCGAACTGTTTTATTTCGGCCTGCTCACGGGCGCAACTCTGGGCGGCAACCTGACCCCCATTGGCGCTTCGGCCAACATTGCAGCCATCGGCATCCTGCGCAAGCAGGGTGAGCAGGTGCGCACCCGTGATTTTCTGCGCATCGGCATTCCGTTCACACTGGCAGCCGTCCTGACGGGCTATGTGTATCTCTGGCTGGTGTGGGGCGCGTAAACGCTGCCGTGCCAAAGCAGAAGCAAAAAACGCGCTGTGTCCAACGACACAGCGCGTTTTTGTTGTTTATTCCAACCCGATCTGCTGGGCGTATTCTTCCAGCAGCTCCCGCTCCAGGAAGGGGGTTTTCACGCCCTCACGGTCGCGGTAGGTCTCGTGGCCCTTGCCGATAACGGCGATCAGGTCGCCCTCCTGGGCGTGATCCACGGCGTAGTGGAGCGCGTCCAGACGGTCGGGGATCTCCACAAACTTGGCATCGGGGTTGCCCTTGTTCATGCCCACCCGGATATCGGCGAGGATGTCCTCGATCTTCTCAAAGCGGTTGTTGTCCTCGGTCAGGATGGAGAAATCCGCCATTTTTGCACAGGTCTCCCCCATGCCGTAGCGGCGCAGCTTGGAGCGGTTGCCGCCGCAGCCGAACACCACCACCAGACGGTGGGGGTGGTAGGCCCGCAGGGTGGTGAGCAGGCTCTCGGTGGACACCTCGTTGTGGGCGTAGTCCAGCAGGATGGTAAACTTTTTGCTGATGGGCACCAGCTCCACGCGGCCCTTGACCACGCACTTGCCCAGACCCTCATGGATGGCGGCATCGGGCAGGCCCAGCACCTTGCCCACGGCCAGGGCGGCCAGCGCGTTGTAGACGCTGAACTCGCCGGGCATGTTCACCCTGACATCCATATTGTCCCTGCCGGAAACGTGGAACGCCACGCCCAGAAAATCGTGGGTGCGCAGCAGCTCACAGCCCTCGGCGCGGTAGTCGGCCTTTTCACTACGGCCATAGGTCACCAGCTTGCAGGTGTGGCCTTCCAGCAGGGCTTCGGTGTTCTCGTCATCGATGTTCACCACGCCCACATCACACCGCCGGAAGAGCTGCCCCTTCCAGCTGCGGTACTCCTCAAAGGTCTTGTGCTCACCGGGGCCGATGTGGTCGGGGGAAAGGTTGGTGAACACACCGATATCATAGTGCACCCCCGCCACACGGTCCATCATCAGGCCCTGGCTGGACACCTCCATCAGGGCCACATCACAGCCTGCGTCCAGAAACTGGCGGAAGGTCTTTTGCAGCTCGTAGCTCTCAGGGGTGGTGTTGGCGGTCTCCTGATGACGGCCCATGAAATAGATGCCGTTGGTGCCGATCATGCCGACCTTTTTCCCGGCAGCTTCCAGCACGCTCTTGATCATGTGGGTGGTGGTGGTCTTGCCCTTGGTGCCGGTCACGCCGATCATAGTCATCTGGCGGGAGGGGTTGCCAAAGAGGTTGCCGCTCATCAGCGCCATGGCATAGCGGCTGCTCTCCACCTTGACCACGGTCACACCGGGCATGGCAGAAAGGTCGATGTCGTGCTGGATGACCAGCACGCTCACGCCCTTGGCGGCACAGTCCGCGGCAAACTCGTGGCTGTCACGCTGGGTGCCCACGATGCAGACAAAGGCAAGGCCCGGGGCCGCCTTCCGGCTGTCGTAGATGATGTCCTGCACTTCGGTATCCAGGCTGCCCTGCACCAGCGTAAAGGGCACGCCTTCCAGTAATTTTTCCAGCTTCATAACATTACACGCTCCTCATTGGGTGGTTTGGGGTTGGTTTGCATCGCCCGCCGCCGGAGTCGTTCCTTCGGCGGGGGTCGGCTGTGCCGTCGGTCCGGCTTCGGGGCCTGCCGGGGCTGCGGCGGTATCCGTTGGTGTTTCGGCAGCGGCATCTGCGGCGGCTTCGCCCTCTGCCGGGACAGTGTCGTCTGTGGCAGTGCCGTCTGCCGGAGCAGTGCCGTCTGTGGCCGTGCCTTCTGCCGTCTCACCGGTCACACCTTCTTCGGCGGGTGTTTCCTCCACCGGTTCAGGCAAGATGTAGCCGGAGGGCAGCTCCGGCTCACCCTGTGCAAAGGTGAACTTGCGGGTGCTGGACATGCTGATATGGGTGAAGTCCAGCTTTCCGGTGTCGGTCGCGGCACAGCCCTTGCCGTCCTCATTCAGCAGGACATGCTTTGCCAGCTTGAGCTTATATTCCAGCTCGTTCAGGGTGCCCAGCCAGACGCTGATGCGGTCCTGATAGAGGAAAGCCATCTCGTCCACATCCGCAAACTCGATGCGGGTCACGTCGGCGCTCATGCCTGCGGCATCCAGCGCGGCCAGCAGGGTGTTCAGGCTTTCCAGCCGCTGGTCCGCCTCCTCCTCAACAGTGCCGGAGGCGCTGCTGTCGGCGGCGCTGTCCGGGGTACTGTCCGGGGTACTGTCGGCCTTGGGCTCTGCCGCAAAGATCAGCTGTTCGCCGGGCTCGGCAGAGACCGGTTCGCCACCGTACAGAGTGGGCAGACCGGCAGGCTGGGCAGAATCCTTCTCCAGGATCTTCAGGCCGCCCGAGAGGGTCAGCCAGCCGGAGGAGGTCTGCATGGCCCAGGCAGGCCGGGCTTCTGTTACCCGCACCACCACGGTGCCGGGGTAATCCCGCTCCACCCGGATATCCTCCAGCATGGGGAACACTTTTTCCAGCGCGGCGGCCTTGCTGCCGGGGTCAAAACTGAAGATATTCTCTTCCAGATGGACATCCAGCGCCTGCAGGATCTGGTCACTGGTATAGCCGCCGGCCTCCTGCACCACACCGTCCGCTGTCTGCACCTGAATGGAGCTGATCTTGAACAGCATCGTCACGGTGAGGTAGACCCCCGCGCCGATGACGCAGAGCAGCATGACAAGGGCCGTGAGCCGCCGCATGAGCCTGCGCCGCCGGATGGCGGCCCGGGTCAGCTTCCGCTTTTTCCTGCCCTCCCGCCGGACGGGGTCACGCCGGGCGTTCTGCCCCTGCACCGGCCGCATCCGCTGGCCGCTGCGATTCTGGGCGTTCTGCGGGCGGCGCTGGGCGTTCCGGTTCTGGCCGCCAGACGGGCTGCGGTTCCGCTGATTGCCCCCGGAGGTGCGCCGCTGGCCGCTCTGCCCGCTGCGGGGGCGCTGTGCGCCGCTCTGGCTGCTCCGCCCGCCGGTGGGAAAGGTGATGCTGTTATCCGGGTAGGAGCCGTAGTTCACCGTGCGCTCCGTATACCGGCTGGGGCGGGGCGCATCGGGGTCATAATTGGGGTTCGTGATGGGGTGGCCGCCGGAGGAATATCCTGCGTACCCGCTGTACCCCAGGTCACTGCCAGCACCCGCGCTGCGGCGGCGCTGGGTGCTCTGCCCGCCGCGCCGGTCATCCCGGGCCTGATCGTAGGCCCGGCGGCGCTTGCGGTTCCGGCTGTTCCGGTCATTCTGCGGCATCCGGCTGCACCTCCTTTCCTCTGTTTTTTCCTTCCGTTACGGGGTCTTGACCAGCTTGAGCAGGGCATCCGCAATGCGGTCCAGGCTGTCGTCCACCGACAGGCTCCGGGCATTGCGGCCCATCTCAGCCAGCTTGCCGGGCTGGGCCAGCATCCCGGAAACGGTCTGCACCAGCTTTTCGCCGGTCAGGTCTTTTTCCTCAATGACCACAGCGGCACCGGCCTTCTGCAGCTCCATGGCGTTGTAATACTGGTGGTTCTCTGCCACGTTGGGGCTGGGGATAAGCACAGCGGCACGGCCCACAGCCTCCAGCTCGGCCAGTGTCAGGGCACCGGCGCGGCTGATGACAAGGTCCGCTGCGGCCAGCAGCTCGGGCATATTGTTGATGTATTCCTTCACCACAAGGCTCTCGCCGGGGGCAAAGCCCTTTTTCTTTTCCAGATCCTGAAACAGCTGCACGCCGTACTGGCCGGTGGCATGGAGATGGAGGACGGGCTTTTTGTTCTTCTGCTCCCAGGCGCAGAGGTCGGCCACCACCTCGTTCACGCGGCGGGCACCCAGACTGCCGCCGAAGGAGAGGATCACGGTGCGGTCGCCTGCGCCCAGTTCGGCACGGATGGCTTCCCGGTTCTTCGCCTGGGTGAACACCTCAGGCCGGACGGGATTGCCCACCACGATGGTCTTTTCGGGTGCGCCCAGCTTTTCCACGGCGGCGGGCACAGCGGCGAACACGATGTCCACATCCGGGGCCAGCAGCTTGTTGGTCACACCGGGAAAGGCGTTCTGCTCATGCAGGGCGGTCTTGATGCCCTGTCTGGCGGCGCAGCGCACCACCGGGCCGGACACATAGCCGCCGCAGCCAATGACCAGGTCGGGCTGGATGTCCTTCATCATCTTTTTGGCCTTGGGGCCGGAGAGTGCCAGATTCCACAGGGTAATGATGTTCCGCTTGATATTGTTCAGGCTCAGCTTCCGCTGAAAGCCGGTGATCTCGATGTGATGGAAGGGATAGCCCGCCTGTGTGACCAGACGGTACTCCATGCCCTCCTTCCGGCCCGCAAAATGGATCTCAGCGGTGGGGTCGGCCTTTTTGATGGCTCCCGCAATGGCCAGAGCCGGGTTGATATGGCCGGCAGTGCCGCCGGCTGCAATGAGTACACGCATCTTGGTTCCTCCTTACTGTTCTGTCTGCGCTCTGCGCGCGGTATCCAGCACAATGGTCTTTGCCTTGCGCTGGCGCTCCCGCTCGGCGTGGGCTTCCTCCCGTTCCAGACGGGCCCGTTCGCCGTTGCGTCCGATATTGACCATAACGCCCATCTCGGCCAGCAGCAGGATCAGGCTGGTGCCGCCGGAGGAGAAGAAGGGCAGCGAAATGCCGGTGTTGGGCAGGGTGTTGGTGACAACGGCGATGTTGCAGAACACCTGCCAGGCGATCTGCGCCATGATACCGATGCCCACCAGCGTGCAGAACCGGTTTTCGGCATGGAAGGCGATCCAGAAGCCCTGCACCAGAAAGAGGACGAACAGCACGATGACGATCACCGCGCCGACGAAGCCCAGTTCCTCGCACACGACACTGAAGATAAAGTCGTTGGTGCTCTCCGGAAGCCAGAGCTGCTTTTCGATGCTGTTGCCAAGGCCCAGCCCCGTGGCACCGCCTGAGCCGATGGCGTAGAGGCTCTGCTTGGTCTGGCTGGTCATCCGGTCAAGATCCTGCGTCCAGCCGTCCAGACGGCTCTGCAGGTAGTCGATGGAGTCCACATGCTTCAGCAAAGTCTCCAGCAGGAACAGCGCAACACCGGCGCAGCCCCAGGTAATGATGCCGCCGCTGCCGCCCAGCAGCAGGATGGTGCCCACGATGGCCGTGGTCAGCAGGATGCCCGACATGTGGGGCTCCAGCACCAGCAGGATCAGGACAGGCACCAGCCACAGGATGGGCCGGATGAGCTCCCCCACGATGCTGTGGTGGACCCACTTGCGCAGGGGCACCTCGCCGAATTTGACCTGCGGGGTCCTGGCGGCGATATCTGCCGTGAGCAGGATCATCTCGAACTTTGCCACCTCGGAGGCCTGTAAGGTCAGGCCGCCGAAGCTGATCCACCGGCGGCAGCCGTTGATGGGGCTGCTGAACAGCACCAGCACCAGCAGGATCAGGCAGACAACATAGCCCAGCTTGACCATTCTGCGCAGGAAACGGTGGTCAAAATAGGAGAACAGGAACATCATGCCCAGGCCCAGCACCGTGCAGAGCAGCTGGGATTTGATGTAATGGAAGCTGTCCCCAAAGCGGAGATAGCCCGTGGTATAGCTTGCACTGAACAGCATGACCAGCCCGAACACCATGATGATGGCCAGGGTCGCCATCCAGTTGAGCAGGATGGGCGGCCAGGGGCCGGGGTCCCGCTGAAAGACGGAAAACGGCTCTGCTTTTTTTCTGCGGAGTGTTGCCAAACTGCACCCCTCCTTAACTGATTTTTGCCAGCTGAACGGTCAGCGCCACGCCCAGCATGACAATGACACAAAAGGTATAAAAGATCTGTTCCGCACTCTGGCCCCGCAGCTCCAGCCAGCGGTGGAGCGGTGCCGAGCGGAACAGCTGCCTGCGGCCCCGGCTGGCCTTGCAGACCAGGATCTGCAGAGCCACCATGCCGCCCTCCAGCCAGAAGGGCAGGGCCAGCGGCAGGGTGAGGTCAGGCCAGCCGATGCACAGGGGAACGCCCCCCAGCATCCCGGCCAGAAACAGGCTGCCCACGCTGCCCAGCCGCAGCTTTGCGGGCGGGAAGTTCCAGAGCAGGAAGGCCATCAGGGAACCGGCCAGTGCGGCGGGCAGAACGCCCAGCGGGAACCAGCCCAGCAGGGTCATCACCCCCATCAGGCCCAGCATGGCCGCAAAGGATGTACCGCAGACGATGCCGTCCATGCCATCGGCAATGCGGGCACACTCGGCCAGTGCGACCAGCAGCCCTTCCCACAGCAGCGGGGCGGCAATGCCCAGATCGACATAGCCCACGCCCGGCAGGGTGATCCCGGCTGCAAGGCAGCCTTTGGCTCCCAGCAGCACCAGCACCACGGCACCGGCAGCGGCTTCCAACCCAAGGCGGGTGTGCCGCCGCAGGCCCAGCACGGAACGGCTGCGGATGCGGGCCAGATCCTCCAGCAGGCCCACGCCGCCAAAGAGCAGAGCTCCCAGCAGCGCTGTGAGCAGCCGGACCGAGAACAGGCTCTCGGCCCCCAGCAGCTCAGGCTGAGCCACACAGGCGGCTGTCCAGCCCACGCCCACAGCAGCCAGCACCCCCACCATCAGGCAGAGCCCACCCATGGTGGGGGCCTGCGGCGGGCGCTCCGGCTCGGCATCCGGTGCTTCCTGCTTGGGTGATGGTGCCTGCCGGGCCTTGGGCTCATCCCAGCGTCCCTGGAACGCCCGCAGCAGCGGCACCATCAGATTCCCGAGCGCCGCCGTGAGGAAGAACCCCAGCGTTGAGGCGGCGATCAAGGCGAAACGAATCATAGCTCGATGTTACTCCTTGTAAAAGATCTCCAGCACTTTTTCCAGTGCCATGCCGCGGCTGGCCTTGACCAGCAGGGCATCGCCGGGCTGCATTTTGTTCAGCAGGGCCTCGGCGGCCTGAGCGTAGGTGTCAGCATGGAGGGTGGGCAGCCCCTTGGCGGCAGCCACCACGGCAATGCGCTTGGCCTGCTCGCCATAGGTGACGAGGTAGTCCACCTTGTTCTCCACGGCCTGACGGCCCACCTCCTCGTGGGCGGCGCGGCTGATATCGCCCAGCTCCAGCATATCGCCCAGCAGGGCAAAGCGGCGCTTGCAGGGATATTCCCTGAACATGGCCAGCGCGGCCTTCATGCTGTCGGGGTTGGCATTGTAGCAATCCTCAATGACATCCACGCCTCTGGCGTGCACCACCTTCTGGCGCATTCCGGTCTGCTCAAAGTCAGCCAGACCGGCAATGACCCGGCGGGCATTCAGCCCCAGACGGGTGGCGGCGCAGTAGGCAGCCAGTGCGTTGGCCACATTATGCCGGCCCATGGCGGGGATCTTTACGAGGAAAGTCCCCTCCTCGTGATCTTCCAGCACAAAGCTCATACCCTTTTCATCCTGCTGGATGGACAGGGCACAGACATCGGCATTCTCATCGCCCAGGCTGAACCAGACCGGGCGGACATGGTCGGGCAGAACGGCCTTGCGCAGGAAGGGGTCGTCCCCGTTCAGCACCAGCGGAGCACCCTCCGGCAGACCGGCGCAGATCTCCAGCTTTGCCTTGCAGATGTTCTCCTGACTGCCCAGATTGCCGATGTGGGACACCCCGATGCAGGTGATGATGCCCACATCCGGGCGGGCGCACTTGCTCAGGCGCTCGATCTCCCCGGCGTGGCTCATTCCCATCTCCACCACGGCGTACTGGGTCTCTTTGCCGATGCGGAACATGGTGCGGGGCAGGCCCAGCTCATTGTTCTGGTTGCCCTCGGTCTTGATGGTGCTGCCAAAGCCTGCAATGGCGGCGTAGGTCATCTGCTTGGTGGTGGTCTTGCCCACGCTGCCGGTCACGCCCACCACTTTGGGGTGGAACTGGCTGCGATAATTGGCACCCAACACCATCATGGCGTGGTAGCTGTCCGGGCAGATCACGCTCTTCTCCTCCGGCACGCCTTCCACGGGGTGGTTCAGCACCACGCAGAGCGCGCCGTTTTCCAGCGCCTTGGCGGCAAAATCATGGCCGTCGAATTTTTCGCCTGGGAACGCCACAAAGATGCACCCGGGGCAGACCTCACGGCTGTCGGTGGTCACCCGCGTGACCGGGGTCTCGCACTGGGCCAGCGCGTTGACGGCCAGGCCCTCCAACAGGATATTTGCTGCAATTGCTTCCATACTCTCATTCCCCTTTATCCACAGATCAGATGTACGATGGTTCCCTGCTGGACGCTGGAGCCGGGTGCCTCACTCTGGCTCTGGACCGTGCCGGAGCCTTCGACTGTGCAGTTGAGCCCTGCGGCGTTCAGCATCTGCCGGGCAAAGTCCGCGCTCTTGCCGGTCACGTCCGGCACCTCGGCGTGCTTGCCCTCATAGGTATCGGTATACAGATAAACAGTGGTGCCGTAGGGCACCTCTGCCCCCGCGCGGGGATACTGGTAGGTGACAAGGGCGGCTGTCTGGTCGGATTCGCTCTCGGCCAGGTGATGCTTCAAGCCCTTGATGTTCAGCTGCACCTGCGCGTTGCTCCACTCCTTGCCCGTCAGGTTGGGTACCTTGACGGTGGTGCCGCTGCGGTCCACGCCATCGGTGGCGATGCCCAGATAGGGCGCGATCTCGCTGATGATGTTGCCCACCACAGGGGCAGCCAGAATGGAGGAATAGTCGGTGCGGGCATTGTTGGGATCGTCCAGCATGACATAGACCAGGATCTCCGGGTCGTTGGCGGGCAGGACAGCCGCAAAGGATGCCACCTTCTTGTAGTCGCCATCGGCGCGGCGGTCCATGTTCAGCTGCTCGGAGGTGCCGGACTTGCCGCCGATGCGGTAGCCTGCAACGTAGGCGTTGCCACCGCCGCCCTGGGTGCCGTCGCCCACCTCAAACTCCATGATCTGGCGGATGGTCTCGCTGGCGCTCTCGCTGATGACCTGACGGCGGATGTTGGTGCCGATCTCCTGCACCACGTTGCCGTTCTGGTCCGTGATCTTATCCACCACATGGGGGGTGACCAGATAGCCGCCGTTGACTGCCGCCGAGACGGCGGTGCACACCTGCAGCGGGGTCACGGCCATGGCCTGACCAAAGGCGGAGGAGGCCAGCTCCACCTCGCCCAGACGGCTCTTGCTGTAATACTGCATGAAGCTGGTCTCATTGGGCAGGTCCACACCGGTGCGCTCGGTAAAGCCGAAGGCATCGAAGTAATCATAGAACAGGCTGGAACCCACGCGCTGGCCCAGCTGGATGAAGTAGATGTTGCAGCTGTTGCGCAGGGCCTCGGCCAGATTCTGGGCCCCGTGCGACTTTCTGCCGGCGCAGTGGTAGGTCTGCTTTGCCACGCTGTAAGCACCGGAGCAGTTCAGGGTGGTGTAATAGGTCGCCTTGCCGCTGTCCACACCCATGGCGGCGGTGATGACCTTGAACACGCTTCCGGGGTAGTACAGCTCGGTGATGGTCTTGTTCTTCCACTGGATATCCCGGTAGGTGCCGGTGTAGTCGGCTTCCTCATCCGCGATCTTCTGGCCGTTCTCGTCCCGCAGGTAATTGCCGTTCTCGTCTTTTTTGTAGATGGTGTACAGCTCCGGCTCAGCCTGCACCTGCTCCGTCAGGTAGGCCAGATTGGCGCTGAAATCCTGTGGGTCATTGGGGTCAAAGTCCGGCTTGGAGGCCATGGCAAGGATGGCACCGGTCTTGACATTCATCACAATGGCGCAGCCGCGGTTCTCAACGGTGTTGGCCGCCACGGCCTCGTTCAGGTAGCGCTCCACCACCTCCTGAATGTTCACATCCAGCGAGAGCACCAGATTGGAGCCGTCCTTGGCGGCGTAGGTGGTGGCGTTTTCATCGGCAATGGCGTTGCCGTAGGCGTTGCGCAGGGTGATGGTGCGGCCGTTCACACCGGCCAGCGTGGACTCATAGGAGTTTTCCAGACCGTACACGCCCTGACCATCCGCATTGCAGAAGCCCAGCACGGCGGCGGCAAAGCGGCCGTAGGGGTAATCACGCTGGAAGCCCTTGGAGGCCGACACCGACACCCGCCCCTTGCGGACAGTGGAGGTGCCGTCGTCGCTCTCCTGCTGGCCCAGCCCCAGCTTGGCCAGGATCTTTTCCAGCGCACCGGCGGATTTTCCGCTCTTGCTGTGGGCCTTGTTGTAGGTCTTGACGTATTCCTCAATGGAGAGCTTGATGGCGTTGTTGACCTTGGTGGCCAGCACCTGATAGGAGCTTTCGTTTTGGGAGAGGGCATCGCAGACCGCCTGATACTGGGTCTGGTACTCTGCCGAAGTGGTGTCCACGCTGTCCAGACTCTCGCCGTCACCCGAAAGCAGGCGCAGGGTGATCTGGGTGCAGACCTCCTTCATGGCGGCCTCATCGATGGTGCGGGTCTCCGCCTTGGTGTCCTGATCAGTGGTGGTGGTATACAGGGCCGTGCTGTAAGAGGGGTCGGCCCAGATGGTCCAGACCACGCTGGTGGAGGCCAGCGTGATGCCGCTGGTGTCGTAGATCTCACCGCGGGTGGCCTGAATGGTGCTGTCCAGCAGCTGCTGCTCGGCGGCGTACTGGCGGTAGGTGGCACCGTCGCGGATCTGGATCTTGTACAGGCTGTAGATCACGGTCAGCGCGGCGACCACCACAAGAAGCACAGCGGCACCAAAGCTGATATGACGCAGCCGGGCACTGAGCCGTGCATGCGGGTCCGCACTGCGGCGGCGGGCACTGTTCTTTTTGGGATTGGAGGATGGTGTTTGCATTGCGTACTCCCGAAGAAAACCGAAAAAGCGTGCGCTGCCGCACGCTTTTCGTTGTTTGGTTTATTTTGCCGTTCTGACAGAGGCAAGAATGGTCATTGCCCCATCGTGGAGCAGATCCGACCACTGCCGCACAGCGGATGCCTTGCGCACCAGAACGCTGCCCTCATCCAGCCGGATGTAGGTGATCTGGCTCTGGTCGATCTTCATCAATCCCAGGCGGGTGGCGGTCTCCTCAACACTTGTGATGTTGGTGCGGCTGTTCAGGGCACTGTTGTAGTATGTATACTGGCTCTGCTCGCTCACAAGCTCTGCCTTGGCGCTCTGGATCTGAGAATTCAACTCCACCAGCTGTGCCTCGCTCCACAGCAGGCTCACCGCAAAGCCCACCAGCAAAGCCGCGCCCACCAGCTGCAGCGCGTGCTGCATGGCGGCCCGCACGGGGTTCAGCCGCTTTTTGCCGCCCTTTTCTACCCGCAGCGGGACTTTGGGCTGTGCCTGCGGCGCTCTTCTGCGCCGAACCTCTGTCATATCGTATGCTGCCTGACCCATGGTGATCTCCTCCTCACATCTCCGGGGCTGTGCCGCCCTCAGATCTTTTCCAAAACCCGCAGGTGGGCCGAGCGGCTGCGCCGGTTCTCTTCCAGCTCCTGCGTGTTGGCTTCAATGGGTTTGCGTGTGATCAGCTTTGCCTTGGCCTTGCCGCCGCAGACGCACACCGGGAACTCCGGCGGGCAGGTGCAGGCGGTGGACCAGCGGCGGAACTTGTTTTTGACCAGCCGGTCCTCCAGCGAGTGGAAGGTGATCACGCAAAGTCTTCCACCCGGTGCGAGATGCGCAAAAATGGTGTCCAGCCCCTCTTCCAGTGCGTCCAGCTCATGGTTTACCGCAATGCGCAGCGCCTGGAAGGTGCGGCGGGAGGGGTTTTTGTTCTTCCGGCGCTCCGCCGGGGGCATGGCGCTGGCCACGATATCCGCCAGCTGCAATGTCGTTTCAATGGGGGCAGTTTCCCGGGCTTCCACGATCCTGCCCGCGATCTGCCAGGCGAAGGGCTCCTCACCGTAATCCCGCAGGATGCGGGCCAGCTCCTCCCGGCTCTCGCTGTTCACGAGATCGGCGGCCGTCTCACCCTCCTGGCTCATCCGCATGTCCAGCGGGGCATCTGCCCGGTAGGAAAAGCCCCGGGCCGCGTCATCCAGCTGATGGCTGGACACGCCCAGATCCAGCAGCGCGCCGTTGATCGTTTCAATGCCCAGCTGCTCCAGAGCTTGTCCGGCATAGCGGAAGTTGATCTGCACCACGGTGGCAGGCAGGCCCGCCAGCCGGGCCCGGGCCGTCTGCACGGCATCGGGGTCCTGATCCAGCGAGATGAGCCTGCCGCCCTGCTCGCCGTTCAGCCGCAGGGCGATCTGGCGGGAGTGCCCCGCGCCGCCCGCCGTGCCGTCCAGATAGGTGCCCGCCGGGTCGATCTTCAGGCCGTCCAGGCACTCGTTCAGCAGCACCGGGACATGCTCAAACGAGGCCGGGTCAAAGGGCTGTGCTGTTTTTTCTGTGTCCATGTTCCCAGCCTCCTTTCAAAACTCAGATAAGATCCTGCATCTGCCGCCCTTTTCTGCCCGGAGCTTCTGCCCGGGAAAGCGGCCTGCGGCCTGCCGGGAGTTTGTGGCCCGGCCAGCCTTGAGGATACAATTTTATTGTAACAAAACAGGCCCCTGATTGCAAGAGTTTCCCTTTTGTTTTTTCTCTCAAAATGTACCAAAAAAAGCCCCTGCAAGCCGTCGTTTTTGCTTGCAGGGGCCGGAAGCTCTCACCGGGAAATTTCACATTCCCGCATCAGAGCTGTTTCCGGGGGCTCTGGCGCAGGTTTGCACGGACATTTTTGACCTGTGCGGCGTTTTCCGCCATCGTCTCTTCCGTGGTCTTGAGCATATTATCACAGTAGTCGGTCACGGTCTGGCGGACAGTGCGGGCCTCGGTCTGGGCGGCGGAGACGATCTCTCCGGCGCGCTGCTGGGCCGCCTTGACGATCTCGGCCTCGCTCACCAGCACACGGGCGCGCTCCTCGGCCTTTTTTACAATGGCCTGCGCCTGTGCGTTGGCCGATTCGATGAGCTGGGCACGGTCGCTGACAATGGACTGGGCCTGCCGCAGCTCCACAGGCAGGTTCTGGCGGATCTCGTCCAGATAATCCCGGATCTGCTCCACATCCACGATGCGCTTGCCGCCCGAAAGGGGCATTCCGGCGCTCTCCTCCAGCGTATCCTCAATGGTATCCAGAAGCTCGTTTACGTTCATTCCGCATCTCCCTCTCCGGCGCTCTGCCGGGGCTTACCATACTTCCACAGCAGGACTTTGCCGTATTTATACTGTTTTTTCAGGGTCATGCCGCCCACCTCGGCAGGCAGCACCAGGCCGGTCTCACTCTCGCAGATCACGATGCCGCCCGGAGCCAGGCATTTGTCCACGCCAGGCAGGATCTTTTCCAGCGTGCCGGTGTGGAAGGGCGGGTCCAGCAGCACGATGTCGAACTGCTCATGGCAGGCGGAGAGATACCGTGCCGCCTCGCCGATGTTGACCCGGCTGCGGTCAAACACGCCGCAGTTCTTGCAGTTCTTCATCACGATGTTCACGGCCTCCCGGTTCTCGTCCAGGAACACGCACCGGGCCGCACCCCGGCTCAGGGCCTCGATGCCCAGCTGGCCGCTGCCTGCGTAGAGGTCGAGCACCCGGGCACCGGGCAGGTCGAACTGGACGATGCTGAACATGGCCTCCTTGACCTGATCCATCGTCGGGCGGGTGATCTCGGTGCCGGGCAGGGCTTCCAGCCTGCGGCCCCGTGCTTCTCCTGCAATAACGCGCATGTATCTGCCTCCTTCTCCCGCTGTCCGGGCCCCCTGCCCGGCCAGCAGCTGTTTCGTGTTTTCGTATCTCCATATTATCGTCAAAACGCAACTCTTTGTCAAGGGCACGCGTTGCACTCAGGGTGCAATTGTGCTAAAATCAGGGCAAAGCGCCCCATGTGCGGCGCGTTTTGCCAAAAAAGGAGAGTATCTGCTTATGAAAGTCCTGCTCATCAACGGCAGCCCCCACGAGAAGGGCTGCACCTATACCGCCCTGTCCCTGATCGCCGGGGAGCTGAACGCCAGCGGCATCGAGACCGAGATCCTGAACGTCGGCACAAAGCCGGTGGGCGGCTGCATCGGCTGCGGCGGCTGTGCCGCCGGTAAGGGCTGCGTGTTCGGCGGCGTGGTCAACGAGGCCATCGAAAAGGCCAAGACCGCCGATGCTTTTGTGTTCGGCACACCTGTCCACTATGCGTCCGCCTCCGGCAACATGACCAGCTTCATGGACCGTCTGGCCTATGCGGGCGGCAAGTATCTGGCCTACAAGCCCGCCGCCATCTGCGCTTCGGCCCGCCGCGCCGGCACCACCACCACGCTGGACCAGCTGGTGAAGTACCCCGAGTTCTTCCACATGCCGCTGGTCAGCGGTTCCTACTGGCCCATGGTGCACGGCTCCAAGCCCGAGCAGGTGCTGGAGGATGAAGAGGGCTGCGCCGTGATGCGGGAGCTGGGCCGCAACATGGCCTGGCTGCTCAAGTGCATCGAACTGGGCAAAGCAAACGGCATCACCCACCCCGAAAATCCCCGCCGCCCCATGACCAATTTCATCCGCTGAGTTTCCCCTCGCTCCCGCCTGCCCGGCGGGGGCTTTTTTGATTTTAACAGCTTTTTCTGCAAAAACGGAAAAAATAAGGGACGGAGTGCTTTTTTCGTTCACAACTTTGTGGTAGCATAAGGGTAAGAATTTTTTGTGCAGAGCGATGGAGACAGGCTATGGAACACTACGATTGGAACGACGGCTGGCTGTTTGCCCCCACCTTTGATCCCGCCATCGTCCGCCCCGAATGCACCGGGGTGGAGCTGGAGCCGGTGCGCTTGCCCCACACGGTCAAAACGCTGCCTTACAACTATTGTAACGAGAACGAATACCAGCGGGTGTCCGGCTACCGGCGGGAGTTTTTTGCGCCCAAAGAGTGGCAGGGCCGCACGGTACTGCTGACCTTTGGAGCCGTGGCCCACGATGCCACCGTGTTCTGCAACGGGCGGCGAGTGTTCCACCACGGGTGCGGCTACACCGCCTTTACTGTGGACCTGACCGAATCGCTGCTGCTGGGCCAAAAAAATGTGGTGGCTGTCCGGTGCGACAGCCGGGAGGACCTGAACATTCCTCCCTTCGGCGGGCAGATCGATTTTCTGACCTACGGCGGCATCTACCGGGCCGTCAGTCTGGACGTGAAGGAGCCCGCCTACCTGCGCGACATCTTCATCGAGGCGCAGGCCGAGGGCGATTTCCGCATCTATTCCTCCACAGTGGGCGAGACCATCGGCTGCACCCTGCAGGCCGAGATCCGCAGCCCCGCCGGGAGCAGAGCCCTGTACAGCGGTGAGCTCAGCCTGCCCATTGTGGGCACCCTGAACGGGGTGCACCCCTGGAGCGTGGAGCACCCCTTCCTCTATACCCTGACCGTCCGGCTCATCCGGCCCGGCACCAGCGGCCTGCCCGACCGGGTGCTGGACGAAAAGAGCACCCGGTTCGGCTTCCGCACCATCCAGTTCGTGGCCGGGGGCTTCTATCTGAACGGCCAGCGGGTGGAGCTGCGGGGCCTGAACCGGCATCAGAGCTACGCCTATCAGGGCTATGCCATGCCGGACAGCATTCAACAGCTGGATGCCCAATTGTTGAAAAAGCAGCTGGGCTGCAATGCAGTGCGCACCAGCCACTACCCCCAGAGCCCGGCTTTTCTGGATGCCTGCGATGAGCTGGGCCTGCTGGTGTTCGTGGAGATGCCCGGCTGGCAGCACATCGGGGATGAAGCCTGGCAGGCCCAGGCATTGCAGAACTGCCGCGAGATGGTCTGCCAGTGCCGCAATCACCCCAGCGTGTTCCTGTGGGGCGTGCGGGTGAACGGCAGTTCCGATAACGAGGCCTTTTACAAGCGCACCAACGAGGCTGTCCATCGGCTGGACCCCACCCGCCCCACCGGCGGCGTGCGGATCGCCCGCAAGAGCCAGCTGCTCGAGGACGTTTATGCCTACAACGATTACTCCTACTCCGGCCGGGGCCCGGGCTGCGAGCCCCGGTCTGCCGTTACGCCTGACCTGCGCAAGGGTTACCTCATCAGCGAGTTCGGGGGCCAGCAGTTCCCGGCCAAAGCCTTTGACGACGAGCCGCACCGGCTGGCACAGGCTCTGCGCCACGCCGCCGTCCTCAACGATGCCATTGCCCAGCAGGGCGTGGCCGGTGCCCTTGGCTGGTGCATGGCCGATTACAACACCCACCGCGAGTTCGGCAGCGGCGACCGCATCTGCTACCACGGCGTGACGGACCTGTTCCGCAACCCGAAGCTCTCTGCCGCCGTCTACGCAAGCCAGAAAACGCCCCGGTCCCCTTCGGACGTGGTGTTCGAGGTCTCTTCCAGCATGGCGCTGGGCGACCACCCCGGCGGCTTTGCCGGGGCCTGCTGGGTGTTCACCAACGCCGAGAGCGTCCGCCTCTACCGGGGCAACGATTTCATTGCCGAGTTCACCCCCGACCGCCGGGGCCGCTTTGCCGCCCTGCCCCACCCGCCCATCGAGATCCAGGATTTCGTCGGCTCCCTGCTGGAAAAGTATGAGGGCCTTGACCAGAGCACGGCCCCGCAGGTGGCGGCCATCCTCAACGAGATGCGCCGGGACGCGCTGAACCTTTCGCCTCTCTCCCGGGCGCGGATGCTCTCCCTGCGGCTGAGCGCAAACGACCTGCTCCGGATGTACTACAAATACATCGGCGTGCTGGGCGGGCCGTCCAGCGTCTACCGGTTTGAGGCGGTCTGGCACGGGCGCACCGTCCGCACCGTGGTCAAAGAGCCGGTGCAGTCGGTCCGGCTGGAATGCGTGGTGCACAACCCCATCCTGACCGACGGCCCCACCTGGGACTGCGCGGCGGTCAGCCTGCGGGCCATCGACCAGAACGGCAACCTGCTGCCCTACTGCGGCGAGGCTGTTCAGCTCAGCGTGGAAGGCCCGGTAAAGATCCTGGGCCCGGCCATCGTCCCCCTGCGGGGCGGCATGGCGGGCACCTACCTTGCCACCACCGGTGAAGCAGGCCGTGCCGTGCTGCACTGCCGGATGGAGGGTGCGCTGGATGTGGAGGCCGCCCTGACCGTGCGCAAGCGCTCCGGTGCAGAGAATGCCAATTAAATTTCGTCCTTTCATGGTAGATTTGCAATCTGTTCAAAGTTTTATCATGGTTGGCTGATATTCTATTGTTGTGAACAATCAAACGCCCTCTCCGTCCATGCGTCCGCGTGGCTGAGAGGGTTATTCTTGAGGACAAAGGACCGGAAATCTATGAGAGAGAAACTTCGTCAGTTTATGATCGGCCGCTATGGCACCGATGGCCTGAACCAATTCCTGAGCATTGCCTCGCTGGTGCTGCTCCTCATCGCCATCATCAGCCGGGTCAACCTGTTCACCTATCTGGGCGCGGCCCTGCTGATCTTCTGCTACTACCGCACCTTCAGCCGGAACATCTCCAAGCGCACCGAGGAGAACTACAAGTTCTACACCCTGAAGGACCGGGTGGACAACAAGTTCAAGGGCTGGAAGGAGCAGTGGGCCAACCGCAAGGTCTATCACTACTACCGCTGCCCCCAGTGCCGCCAGAAGCTGCGCGTGCCCCGCGGCCGCGGCCGCATCCAGATCTCCTGCCCCCGCTGCGGCACCCAGTTCATCAAGAAGAGCTGAGCCATGTTCGGATATGTTATCCCGAATCAGGCCGCGCTCAGCCCGGAGGCACAGGCGCGGTACCGCGCGGCCTACTGCGGGCTCTGCCGCCGCATCGGCGTGCTGCACGGCACCCGGGGGCGGCTGACCCTGAGCTATGACCTGACCTTTCTGGATCTGCTGCTGTGCAGCCTGTACGAGGGTGAAAGCGCCTGTGTGACAGGCTGTGACCACTGCCCCATCCACCCCATCCGGAAGGTGGAGTGGCGTTCCAGCGGCCCCACCGATTACTGTGCAGACCTGAGCGTGGCTTTGCACTACTACAACGCGCAGGACAAGTGGAACGATGACCACAGCCTGCTGGGCCTGGGCTTTGAAAAGATGCTTGCTGCCCCCACGCAGCAGGCCGCCGCCCGCTGGCCCCGCCAGTGCAGCGCCATCCGCACCTGTCTGGATCGGCTGGCCCGATACGAGGCCGAGGGCAGCGAGGATCTGGATGCCGTTTCCGGCTGCTTTGGGGAACTGATGGCCGAGCTGTTCGATTACAGGCAGGACCACTGGTCGCCGGAGCTGCGCTGCATCGGCTTCCATCTGGGCAAGTATATCTACCTGCTGGATGCCTACGACGACCTGGCCCGGGACGAGCGCAAGGGCGCATACAATCCCCTGCGCACCCTGAGCAGAGAGCCCGGGTACGAGGAAGAGATGCGGGAGATCTTTGAGCTGCTGCTGGCCAACTGCGCCCGCAGCTTTGAGCGCCTGCCCTGTGTGGAGGATGTTGACCTTCTGCGCAACATCCTGTATTCGGGCGTGTGGCTCAAATATCACTGCAAAAATGCAAAAAAGAAGGACAAAACCGCCTGATCCCGGCGGTTTTCCTTGATTTTTCCGTTCCAGTCCTGTACACTAAAGATTGCTTGTGCGGCACAATGGCCGCACAGATGGTAATAGAGACGTGAGGAAGTAGACCGATGAGAGACCCCTATGAGGTTCTGGGCATCCAGCGCGGTGCCAGTGAAGACGAGATCAAAAAGGCTTACCGTGCCAAGTGCAAGCGCTGGCACCCTGACCTGAACCCCAACGACCCCACCGCCGAAGAGCACTTCAAGGAAGTGCAGGCGGCATACGATGCCATCACCAAGGGCGAGACCGGCCCCCAGATGGGCGGCGGCTACGGCAGTGCCTACGGCCAGCAGAGCGGCCCCTCCTACGGCGGCTATCAGCAGGGGTACCAGCAGAACGGTTACTCCAACGGAGATTTCGGAGACTTCGGCTTCGGCTACGACCCCTTCGGGTTCGGGTTTGGCTTTGGCGGCAATTATCAGCAGCAGCGCGGCCCCGGCTACAACGGTGCAGACACGCCTGAGATGCAGGCCGCACGCAACTTCATCGTCAACCAGCGCTACCCCGAGGCCCGCCGCGTGCTGGACGGCATCACCGTGCGCACCGCCCGGTGGTACTATCTCTCCTCGCTGGCCAATCAGGGCCTGGGCAACAGCATCGATGCCCTGCAGGATGCCCGCCGCGCCGCCCAGATGGAGCCCGGCAACACCGAGTACCAGATGAACCTGCGCAATCTGCAGGACCCGGGCCGCACCTACCGCACCCAGACCACCTACGCCCAGCCCGGCGGCCTGATGCGCTGGTGCTGGAGCATGATCCTGCTCAACCTGCTGTGCAACTGCTGCTGTGGCGGCGGCTGGGGCTGGCGGTTCCGGATGTAAGCGCAAAAAATGATATAAGGACAATTAAAAAATCCCTCCCTGCCGGCGTGGCAGGGAGGGATTTTTGCTGTTTGATTACTGGATCACAATGGTCCGGCTGATCTCACTGCTGGAGTAGTTTCCGGCGGCCTTGGCCGTCTGGACATACTCGCCGGGCTCGGTGGGGAACCCGCTCTGGGTCGTGCCCAGGAAATCGAAGAGACCGCTCTTCTTTTTATAGGTGTAGGTCACCTTGCCGCCCTCGACCACCTGGCCGTCGCTTTCGACCACGGCGGTGACGTTGTAGTTCTGGGCTTCCGCCGCAGTCATGCTGGCGGGGAGCTCCTGTGCCCAGTAGACACGCACCCCCGCACTCTTGGGCTTGATGCGGAAGAACGCCATACCGGCGGTGTTCACATCACCGGATTCCAGCGCCACAGCACCGCCCACATAGCTGCCGGCTTCTGTGGGCTGCTCGTCCAGATAGATGCGGCTGAACACGCCCTCGGGCAGATATTTGCGGATGAGCTCCAGCGCCAGCTTCATGCCGGTGGAGACATCCTTCAGCGTGGGGATGTAGAATTTCAGGACATCCATCACAGAGACCACTTCATCAGCCACCCGCAGCAGCACGCTCACGTCGTTGCCGTCGATCAGCTGCTTGATGTAGGCGTAGATGTTGAACTCTCCTTCCTGCTCAGGGTTCGCCGACATCTTTTTCGGCAGGGGGATCATCTTGAGCAGGGTGCGGATCTTGCCCGAAAGGATCAGGGTCACATAGCCCTGCGCTTCGCCGCTGGTGCCCATCACCACGCCGATATACTGGGTATCTGCCGGGGTGGTCTGGACGCTCAGGGTAAAGGGGGAGCCATAGGTCAGATCCCCGTCTGCGGTCAGGCGGATCGAGACAACGCTGTTGTTCTCATCCACGCCTGCGGTGGTCAGGTCAGGCAGTTCGCTGCCCGCCGAAGCCGCCAGCGCCGGTGTGGCCGCCGCACTCAGGGCAAACACTGCCGCCAGCAGCAATGAGATCAGCCGTTTGGTTTTCATCAGCCAAAGACCTCCTTTTATATAGGTTCTTGTATCATGCAAAAATAAGGGTGCGTGGAACACACAGCACAGTGTTCCCGCACCCTCATTTTACCGCATTGTACCGTACAGGTCAATAACGGGATTCAAGTTAAATTTTGCTCAGCTGCGGGCCCTGGGCGGTATCTTTGACAGCCCAGCCCATCTCGGTGAGCTGCGCACGGATGGCATCCGCAGCGGCCCAGTCCTTGGCCTTCTTGGCGGCGGCGCGCTTTTCCACCAGCTCCGTCACCTCGGCAGGCACCTCGTCCTTCTTGCGGTTGTACATCAGGCCCAGCACGCCGGTGATCTCATCGAACGCCTTGGCGGCAGCCTCCAGCGCAGCCTTGGAGGAGGCAGCGGACAGGGTGTTGATCTCCTTGACCAGATCGAACACGGCAGCCAGCGCATCGGGGGTGTTCAGGTCATCATCCATGGCCTTGCAGAACTTGGCGCGGGCCTCGTCTGCCTTGGCGGTCAGGGTCTCATCGGTGCCGAACGCGGTCTTGCTCAGGGCAAAATCGAGGTTCTCGCGGCAGGTGTAAAGGCGCTCCAGGCTGTTCTTGCAGCTCTCGATGAGGTCCACGGTGTAGTTCAGGGGCATCCGGTAGCCTGCGGTCAGCATAAAGTAGCGGATGGGCTCGTAACCGTAGAGGTCTGCCACATCGCGGACGGTGAAGAAGTTGTGCAGGCTCTTGGACATCTTCTGGTTATCCACGTTGATGAAGCCGTTGTGCATCCAGTAGTGGGCAAACTCGCAGCCGTTGGCGCACTCGCTCTGGGCGATCTCGTTCTCGTGGTGGGGGAAGATCAGATCCTGACCGCCGCAGTGCAGGTCGATGGTCTTGCCCAGATGGGTGCGGCTCATGGCGCTGCACTCGATATGCCAGCCGGGGCGGCCCATACCATAGGGGCTTTCCCAGGCGGGCTCGCCGGGCTTGGCAGCCTTCCAGACGGCAAAGTCGGCGGGGTCTTCCTTCAGGTCATCCTCCATCTGGCTGCGCAGCTCGCGGTTGCCGCTCTCCAGATCGTCCAGCTTGAGGTGGCTCAGCTTGCCGTATTCCGGGTCGCTCTTGACGCGGAAGTAGACATCCCCGTTCTTGGCGACATAGGCGTGGCCGGAATCGATCAGGTCCTTGACGATGTCCAGGATCTGCTGGATGTGCTCCGTTGCACGGGGCTGGACGGTGGGCTTTTTGCAGTTCAGACCGGCGGCATCCTTGAGGTACTCGGCCTCAAAGCGCTGGGCCACTTCCTTCATGGAGGTGCCCTCCTCCTGGCCCTTCTTGATGAGCTTGTCATCAATATCGGTGATGTTGGAGACATAGATGACCTTGTTGCCGCGGTATTCCAGATAGCGGCGCAGGGTATCGAACACGATCAGCGGGCGGGC
>ERZ809074.1197-NODE-1197-length-35368-cov-7.833206_pt1 | contig 35368 bp, 31 predicted proteins | sample MGYA00520795_ERZ809074 | MGnify/ENA primary metagenome ERZ809074 (study PRJEB31570, sample SAMEA3212989) | Homo sapiens | biome: human-gut; feature: human gut; material: fecal | place: Sweden | collected 2011 ...
GCCTCAAAGCCTTCCGCGATGTGAAGAACTGCATCGACAGCGCGGAGGAGAAAGGCAGGGCAGAAGGGCGAGAAGAAGGCCGTGCGGAAGGCCGTGCCGAAGGCGAACGCGCCAAAGCCATTGAAATTGCCAAGCAATTATTGGCGATGCATCTTCCAATAGACAGCATCACGAAAGCCACCGGGCTTTCTGAAGAAGAACTCGCAACTCTAAAGTAGAAACTAACACGTATTCATATTAATAATATTGATATGCTATTTCCTCAAAGCACTTACGTAGAGCGTCGCCGCCGTTTGCGCGAACTGGTCGGAAACGGCCTGATTGTGCTGTTTGGCAACAACGACAGCCCGCTCAACTATCCCGCCAATGCCTACAAGTTCCGTCAGGACAGTTCGTTCCTCTATTTCTTCGGCCAGAAGCGCGACGGGCTGGTCGGCGTAATCGATGCCGACAGCGGCGAAGAGATTTTGGTGGGCGATGAGATTGATATCGACGACATCGTCTGGTATGGTTCCGTGCAGTCAGTCAAAGCCATGGCTGCCGAGAGCGGCATGGGCTCGTCTGCGCCCATGAGCCGTTTGGCAGAACTCGTCAGCGAGGCCCGTGCTAAGGGGCGCGCCGTGCACTTCCTGCCGCCCTATCGCCACGACACGCAAATCCAGATTATGGATCTCCTCGGTATCCATCCCTCTCAGCAGCGTGAGGCAGCCTCCGCCGCCCTCATCGACGCCGTGGTGCAGCTGCGCCTCGTGAAGAGTGAAGAGGAGATCGAGGAACTCGAACGTGCTGCTGCCATAGGCTATAAGATGCATACCGCCGCCATGCGCCTGTGCCGCCCCGGCGTGACGGAGCAATACATAGGCGGCGTGCTCGACGGCATCGCCTCCGCCTATGGTTGCCTGCCCTCGTTCCAGAGCATCGTGTCCATGCATGGTGAAATCCTCCATGGCTATCCCTCGCCGCGCCCCCTTGAGGCCGGACGCCTCTTGCTCTGCGACGCCGGTGCCGAAACGATCAACAACTATTGCTCCGACCACACGCGCACCACGCCCATCAGCGGCCGTTACACGCAGCGGCAGAAGGACATATATAATATTGTAGTCGATGCCCACGACCTCGCCCTCACCGCCGCCCGCCCCGGCGTGCGCTGGTGGGACGTTCACATGGCCGTGTGCCGCCTCATCACAGAGCGGCTCAAAGACCTCGGCCTCATGCGCGGCGATGTGGACGAAGCCGTCCGCGCCGGAGCGCATGCCCTCTTCCTGCCCCACGGACTGGGACACGCCATGGGTATGGACGTGCACGACATGGAAGGTCTCGGACAAATCCACGTGGGTTACGATGCCGAGACGCGCCCCTCTTCCCAGTTCGGCCTTGCCAGTCTGCGCTTTGCCCGCCGCCTGGAAGTAGGCCATGTGGTCACCGACGAACCGGGCATATACTTCATCCCCGACCTCATCGACCTTTGGCGGCGCGAGGGCACGAATGCCGAGTTCCTCTGCTTCGACGAAATCGAGAAATTCAAGGATTTCGGAGGCGTGCGCATCGAAGACGACGTGCTCATCACCCCCACAGGCTGCCGCTTCCTCGGCAAGGAGCGCATACCCTACCATGTGCCCGAAGTTGAAGAATATCTTGCCGCGCATGCAGACCAATCGCCCATTATTTTCTAATCAAACATATCTATCTATCAATTTTTTATGAAAAAAATCATCCTCGTGGCCTTGGCACTCCTCATGCCCGCCACCGCCGTAATGGCAAAGAAGAAAAAAGAAGAGGTGAAGAAAGACACCGTTGAGTTCACCGTCATCAAGCAGAACCCCATCACCTCCGTCAAGGACCAGCACCGCTCCGGCACCTGCTGGGCTTACTCCTCCCTCGGATTCCTTGAAGCCGAACTCCTGCGCATGGGCAAGGGCGAACACGACCTCTGCGAATCGTTCCTCGTCTACAACACCTATATGGACCGCGCCGACAAGGCCATTCGCACCCACGGCGACGCCAGCTTCTCGCAGGGCGGTTCGTTCTACGATGCCATCTATTGCCTCAAGCACTACGGCATCGTGCCGCAGGACGCCATGCCTTTCCCCGGTTCGCTCTATGGCGACTCGCTCTTCAACTTCAACCAGCTCGATGCCGTGGCTTCCGCTTATGTCAGCGCCATCGCCAAGGGCAACCTGAAGAAAATCTCTCCCACCTGGAAGAGCGACCTCTCCAATATCTATAAGAACTATTTTGGCGAACTGCCTACAACGGTTGTTGCCGGCGGCAAGACCTACACGCCGCAGCAGTATGTTACCGACTATCTCGGCCTCAACCCCGACGACTACGTATCCCTAACCTCCTACACGCACCATCCCTTCTACACCAAGTTTATCCTTGAAATTCAGGACAACTGGCGCTGGGCAGAGAGCTACAACCTGCCGCTCGATGAGTTCATGGAAGTGTGCGACGCCGCCGTACGCAACGGCTACACCTTCGCATGGGGTGCCGATGTGAGCGAAAGCTATTTCAGCCGCGATGGCGTGGCCCGCGTGCCTGCTACGCTCAAAGACAACGACATCACCGGCTCCGATGCCGCCCGCTGGACGGGCAGCAACGCCAAGAACGGCGCAGCCATCAAGACCTCCAACAACGAAAAGACCATCACGCAGGAACTCCGCCAGCTCGGCTACGACAACTGGGAGACCACCGACGACCACGGCATGGTGATCTACGGCCTCGCCAAGAACAAGCAGGGCGACGAATACTTCATGGTCAAGAACTCTTGGGGCGACTACGGCAAGTACCACGGCATGTTCTACGCCTCCAAGGCCTACGTGGCTTACAAGACGATGAACATCCTCATCCACAAGAGTGCCATTCCCGCACACATCGCCAAGAAGCTCGGTTTGTAGTTTCTTCGTTCTGTAACACATATAAACACGGCGAGGGCGCATCGATCGATCGGTGCGCCCTCGCTGTGTATAGTTTTAAGCCATGCTCCCTATACGCATTTTTTATCTCTAAAAAACCAGCACACTCAGCACTCGTTCGCATAACCGACTGTAATCAAAAGGGTTGCGAGTGTATAGTTTGCACTCCAAACCCGTCACTTATGAAGGGTTGGTCTTGTCCTGACATTGGTTCATATACATGCACCTTTTCTTGACATTTTCTTTGAGATTTTCGGCTGCGCCCAGAAATATTGAATTAGTGAAAATTCGTGCGACCGACCAGGTCGCCATTAATAACCCAAATAGGGACATTCGTGTAAATTCGTGAAATTCGTGGGCAAAAAAAAATTGCATTGAGATTTACTGCTGCTCCCTGCATACCCCGTTTCGAGCATCACTATCCGCAAGATAGTTTTCACTATCCGTAAGATAGTTTCTCCGCTCATATAAGATAGTTTTTGTTACAAACTTTGTAACATGTATTACAAACTTGCTAACATGTGTTACAAAATTTGTAACATGTATTAGAAACTTTGTAACAAACTTTTTCTGCGCAGATAGTGAAAAATATCAAGGACTTAGGCACAAATGTCTCGGGGATAGCAAAAAAATATCTGCCTATGATTATGGAAGGAAGGGTAGGGGACGAGAGAAAAATAAACCCGTCATAACCCTGTATTTGGTGACGGGTTGCTGAAAGGTTTGCGCTTCAAACCGTTTAGCATTAAAATGCTTATATACAAATGAATAAATAGTAGAATGAAGGGTTGAATGGTTTTTTGGGGGATTTTTTTTGCGTATAAGGAGATGGTCAGTCCCAACGAACGAGCAGGATTTTTTGCCTCCCTTTTGTCCCGCTCCACAAAATTGTTTTGCGCTTTCCAATTTTCATAGAAAGAAACATTAACCCAAATAGGTCTGCTTTGAAAACTTTTGAGTAGCTTTGCTGTCGCTTTGAAGGCAGCAAAGCCAATATTCTCTCTTTTTCTGAAAAATCCAAAAAAAAATCTAAATACTAAGGTGGAACATCAAGCTACTATTTATTCTTACGACGAGGCGTTTAAGGCCTCGCTCGACTATTTCGCCGGCGACGAGTTGGCCGCGCGCGTGTGGGTGAACAAATATGCCATGAAGGACTCCTTCGGCAATATTTTCGAGAAGTCGCCCGCAGATATGCACCATCGCATCGCCTCTGAACTGGCACGCATTGAGCGCAAGTATCCCAACCCCGTGCCCGAAGAAGAAATCTTCGACCTCATCGATCACTTCCGCTACATCATTCCCGCAGGCAGCCCCATGACGGGCATCGGCAACGATTTCCAAATCGCCTCGCTCTCCAACTGCTTCGTGATCGGCATCGACGGCGACGCCGACTCCTACGGCGCTATCATGAAGGAAGACGAGGAACAGGTGCAGCTCATGAAAAGGCGCGGCGGCGTGGGTCACGACCTTTCGCGCATACGCCCCAAAGGGTCGCCCGTGAAAAACTCCGCGCTCACGTCCACGGGCCTCGTGCCGTTTATGGAACGCTTCAGCAACTCCACGCGTGAGGTGGCGCAGGACGGACGGCGCGGCGCACTGATGCTCAGCGTGAGCATCAAGCACCCCGACGCTGAGGCGTTTATCGACGCCAAGATGACCGAAGGGCGCGTGACGGGCGCCAACGTGAGCGTACGCATCGACGACGAATTTATGCGCTGCGCCACGGAGGGCCAACCCTATCGTCAGCAATACCCCATCGATGCCGAAAAGCCGCAGATGGAGAAGGAAATAGATGCTGCCGCGCTGTGGAAGAAAATCGTGCACAACGCTTGGAAGAGTGCAGAGCCGGGTGTGCTCTTCTGGGACACGATTATCCGCGAAAGCCTGCCCGACTGCTACGCCGACCTCGGCTTTAAGACGATTTCGACAAACCCCTGCGGCGAAATTCCCCTCTGTCCCTACGACAGTTGCCGTCTGCTGGCCATCAACCTGTATTCTTACGTGAAAAATCCGTTCACGCCGGAGGCTGAGTTCGACTTTGACCTCTTCCGCCGCCATGTGCAACTGGCGCAGCGCCTTATGGACGACATCATCGACCTCGAGCAGGAGAAGATCGACCGCATCCTCGAAAAGATTGCCTCCGACCCGCAGAGCGATGAGGTGAAAGCCACGGAGCGCACGCTCTGGGAGAAGATACGCCGCCGCACGGGCCAGGGCCGCCGCACGGGCGTGGGCATCACCGCCGAGGGCGACATGCTCGCCGCCTTAGGGCTGCGCTACGGTACGCAGGAGGCGCTCGACTTTGCCGTGGAGGTGCAGAAAACGCTGGCACTCTCGGCCTACCGCTCATCGGTGACGATGGCGCAGGAGCGCGGCGCGTTTGAGGTGTTCGACGCAGAGCGCGAAAAGAACAATCCCTTCATGCTTCGCATCAAGGAGGCCGACCCGCAGCTCTATGCCGACATAGCGCAGCACGGCCGCCGCAACATTGCCTGCCTCACCATCGCCCCCACGGGTACCACGAGCTTGATGACGCAGACCACCTCGGGCATCGAGCCGGTGTTCCTGCCCGTTTATACGCGCCGCCGCAAGGTGAATCCCAACGACCCCGAGGTGCGCGTGGACTTTACGGACGAGTCGGGCGACGCATTTGAAGAATATATCGTTTACCACCATAAGTTCCTCACGTGGATGCGTGCCAACGGCATCGACACGGAGAAGCATTACTCAGCCGAGGAAATAGAAGACCTCGTGAGCCGCTCGCCTTACTACAAGGCCACGGCCAACGACGTGGACTGGTTGATGAAGGTGAAGATGCAGGGAGCAATCCAGAAATGGGTGGACCACAGCATCAGCGTGACGGTGAACCTGCCTGCCACGGTGGACGAGGAACTCGTGAACCGCCTCTACGTGGAGGCGTGGAAGTCGGGCTGCAAGGGCTGCACCATCTACCGCGACGGTTCGCGCTCGGGCGTGATGATTAGCGTGAAGAAGAAGGACGAGAAGCCCGAACTGCCCGAATGCCGCCCGCCGCAGGTGACGGAACGCCGCCCCGACGTGCTGGAATGCGACGTAGTGCGTTTCCAGAACAATAAGGACAAGTGGGTGGCTTTCGTGGGTCTGCTCGACGGCGAGCCTTACGAAATCTTCACGGGTTTGCAGGACGACGACGAGGGCATCGTGCTCCCCAAGACGGTGACGAAGGGGCGCATCATCAAGAAAATCAATCCCGACGGCACGAAGCGCTACGACTTCCAGTTTGAGAACAAGCGCGGATACAAGACCACCGTGGAGGGCCTCTCGGAGAAGTTCAATAAGGAATATTGGAACTACGCCAAACTCATTTCGGGCGTGCTGCGCTACCGCATGCCGCTGCAAAACGTAATCCGCCTCGTAGGGTCGCTGCAGCTGGAAAGCGAGAACATCAACACGTGGAAGGTGGGCGTGAGCCGTGCCTTGAAGAAGTACATCACCGACGGCACCGTGGCGCAAGGGCAGAAGTGCCCGAACTGCGGCAAGGAAGAACTCGTGTACCAGGAGGGCTGCCTTATCTGTAAAAACTGCGGCGCCAGCCGTTGCGGATAGTATTTGGTAATTAAAAAAAACGACAACAAGGATGGCCTTTTGCGGCTGTCTTTGTTGCCGTTGTTATATAAATAAATGTCCGAAATAAAATTGACACAGGCGGCTATACGCTTGCGGCGCATGACGTTTTATGCCTATCACGGCGTGCTGCCACAAGAGCGTGCCGTGGGTGGGGAATATTGGGTGGACCTCACGCTCTATCCTGCCGATATCGGCGCAGCCGTGCAGGACGACCGCCTCGCCGGCACCATCAACTACGCCGAAGCTTACGAAATAGTGCGGCGCGAAATGGCGCAGCCTTCCGCCTTGCTCGAACACGTGGGCGGACGCATTGCCCGCAGCCTTTTTGCTGCCTTCGGGTCTTTGCAGCGTATCAAGGTGGAAGTGTGCAAAGTCAATCCGCCCATGGGCGCGGCCTGCCAAGGGGCATCGGTGAAACTGGTGTTTGAAAGCGCTTCTTGACCCTTCTACTAAATAACATCCTATGCTCTATATATTTGACTTCGACGGCACCATTGCCGATACGGCGGCGGGCATCGTGCGCACCATGCAGGCCACGTTTCTGGAATGTGGCTATCCAGAGCCGCAACCCGAGGCCATACGCGTCACGATAGGTCTGCCCCTTTCACGCGCCATTGCCCAACTCGCACACCTGCCCGAGGGCGAGGCACTCGCCATCGCCACCGCCACATACCGCCGCCTCTTTGAAAGCATCGGCACAGTGGGCGTGACGCTGTTTCCCGGCGTGCGCGAAACGTTGCAGCAGCTTCATGACGCAGGGCATGTGCTGACGATTGCCACAGGGCGCGGTCACGTGTCGGCCGAGAACTTCTGCCGCGATATGGGCATCTTGCCACTCCTTTCGGACATCGTGGCAGACGAAGACGTGGTGCACAAGAAACCCCACGCCGAACCGGTGCTGGTGCTGCTTGAACGGCATGGGGCAAAACCCGACAACGCCTTGGTGGTGGGCGACACCGACTACGACATCCTGATGGGCAAGGCGGCAGGCGTGAAAACCTGCGGCGTTACCTACGGCAACCACTCCCGCGAGCGGCTCTCGGCTGCGGGGGCTGACTTTATAATAGATGATTTCAGGGGACTTTTAACTCTCCAATAACTTCTTCACCGCCTGTTCTTCGCCTACCACCCACAGCGTGTCGCCGCGCATTATTTTTCTTTCGGCGGTGGCGTAGGCAATCACATCGTTTTCCTCTTCAAAACCTATTACCATGCAATGGTGGCGGCTGCGAATGCCGCTGCCGCTGAGCGTGTGTCCTTCAAAGGGCGAACCGTCCCTGATGATGAGGCGGCGCACCGCGAGCCGCACACCTCCCGAGGCCTCGGCCATATCGGCGTGCACCTCGCTCTGCAAGCGTGCGGCAAAGGCGGCGATGCCCGCGTCGTCGCCGATGGCCTCGATGCTGTCGCCGGGAAAGATGCGGGTGTTGCCGTCGGGGATATTGATGCGATAGTCGCCGCGCCTGATGGCCACCACCATCACGCCGTCGGTGTGGCTCACGCTGAGTTCGGCGAGCGTGCGTCCGCCCCAGCGCGAGTTGGCAGGGATTTCGAGCTGCGCGATATGTATGTTGCGGGCTTCGAGCCTGCGGGCGTAGGCGGGCATTCCCGCCACGGCGGCGCGGCGCGCGCTGACCTCGCGGATCTTGAGGTTTTGCATGAACGTGCGCTCCATCTTGATGCTCACCCACTTCACGCTGCGCGAGGCCACCATGGCAGCCACTATGAGCAGCGAGGCCGCCACGTGGAACGGCCACCAGAAAGGCGAGAGGAAATCTAAAACATAATACACCACGGCGGCTGCCAGCACGTAGCGCACCGCGAAGGTGCTCCACAGTCCGACCCGCGCGAGGCGGCCGCGCCGCGCGATGCATTTCCATTCCTCCGAATGGTTTTTGCGCATAACGATGGCACGCAGGAAGGGCGAGGCCACCAGTATGGTAAGCACGCCGCACACCACGTTGCCGGGCCAATGCCCCAGCACGCCGCGCGAGGCGGGCAGGAGCGAGGCGAAGGAGATGCCCACAGCCGCCACGCAGAGCGTAGTGTAGGCCACGGAGATACCCGTCAGGGCAATGAGCAGGCGTTTCCATTCGGAAGCATTGTCCGCTTTCTTGGCACGGCGGCCGCGGGGAGCGTGTCCCGCCATGCGGCGCACGGGTTTCGGCATGGTGCGTTCCAGCCAGCCGTAGGCCGGGGCGGCGGCACGTATCATGTATGGGGTGAGGAACGTGGTGATGATGCTCACAGCCACTACCACGGGATAAAGAAAGTTGGCAGTCACATGGAGCGACACGCCGAGAGCGGCGAGGATAAAGGCAAATTCGCCGATTTGCGCCAAAGAGAAACCGCATTGCACCGCCACGCGCAGCGGCTGTCCCGAAAGCAGGAAACCCATCGTGCCGAATACGGCCTGCCCCACGATGATGGCAAGGGTAATGGCCAGTATCGGCAGCCAATATTCCGCCAGCACGGCAGGGTCGACCATCATGCCGACGGAGACGAAGAAAATGGCACCGAAGAGATCCTTCACGGGAGTCGTGACGCGCTCGATGCTTTCCGCCTCGACCGTCTCGGCCAGAATGCTGCCCATCATAAACGCGCCGAACGCGCTGCTATAGCCCGCCTTCGAAGCAATCACCACCAAGAGGAAGCACAGCCCCACACTGACCACCAGCAGCGTTTCGCGGTTCATCCACCGCCGCGTGCCCCGCAGGAACAATGGTACTAAGTACACGCCCACCACGAACCACAGAATGAGGAAGAAACCGAGTTTGAGCAGGCTGCCCATCAGTTCCGCGCCCTCGAAATGGCGCGACACGGCCAGTGCACTCAGCACCACCATGAGCAAGATGCCGAGAATGTCTTCGAGGATAAGCACGCTCAACACTTCGCCGGCAAACTTCTGCTGCCGCAACCCGAGGTCGTCGAGGGCTTTATAGATGATGGTGGTGGACGACATGGCCAGCATGCCGCCGAGAAAGAGGCTGTTCATACTGTCCCAGCCGAAGAGCGCGCCGAGAAAACGGCCCACACCGATCATGCAGAACATGACGGTGCAGGCCGCTATGACCGGGCCAATGCCCATTTTGACGATTTTCTTGAAAGAGAACTCGAGCCCGAGGGTGAACATCAGGAAGATCACGCCGATTTCCGACCACAGATGTATGCTCGTCATGTCCTCCACCGAGGGCGTGTAGGGCATGTGCGGGCCGGCGAGAAAGCCAGCCACGATATATCCCAGCACGAGCGGCTGCTTGAGACGCTTGAAAATCAGCGTCACCACGCCCGCCACGATGAGGATGAGGGCGAGGTCGGAAATCAGGGGCGCCAAGTTGTCCATAAATAAGATTTAGCTTCGTCCCACTCTTTCGCAGATTTTCACTACCACCATCGAGGCTTTCTCCAGCGAGGGTATGGGCAGGAACTCGTGCGGGCCGTGGAAGTTCAGGCCGCCGGCGAAGATGTTGGGACAAGGCAAACCCTTGAAACTGAGCTGTGCGCCGTCGGTGCCGCCGCGAATGGCGCGCACGCGCGGCTGAATGCCGCAGTCCTTCATGGCATCGAGGGCGGTGTCGATGATGTGCATCACCGGCTCTACCTTCTCGCGCATATTATAATATTGGTCGGCAAGGGTTACCTTCACCGTGCCTGCGCCGTACTTCTTGTTGAGCAGTTCGCCCACGGCGGCGGCATACTCCTTGCGCTCCTCGAAGCGGGCGCGGTCGTGGTCGCGTATGATATAGGTGAGCGAGGCTTTCTCCACGTTGCCGTTCATGCCGAGCAGGTGGTAGAAACCCTCATACTCGGCCGTGCGCTCGGGCGTTTCGGCGGCGGGCATCAGGGAAGCGTACTCCGTGGCTACGCGGGCGGCGTTGACCATCTTGTTCTTGGCATAGCCCGGGTGGACGCTCACGCCCGTCACCTCTACCTTGGCAGAGGCGGCGTTGAAATTCTCGAACTCCAGTTCGCCAAGTTCGCCGCCGTCCATGGTGTAGGCAAAGTCGCAGCCGAATTTCTCCACATTGAAGCGGTGGGCGCCGAGTCCGATTTCCTCGTCGGGATTGAAGCCCACGCGGATACGCCCGTGCTTGATTTCGGGGTGCGCGATGAGGTAGACCATTGCCTGCACGATTTCGGCGATGCCCGCCTTGTCGTCTGCGCCGAGCAGCGTATGGCCGTCGGTCACGATGATGTCCTCGCCCACGTGGTCGAGCAGTTCGGGAAACTTCTTAGGCGAGGTCACGATGCCTGCCGCTTCGTCGAGCACGATGTCGCCACCATCGTAGTCCTTGACAATACGCGGTTTGACATCCTTGCCCGAGCAGTCGGGGCTTGTGTCCATGTGGGCGATGAAGCCCACGGTGGGCAACGGCTTGTCGGTGTTGGCAGGGAGCGTGGCATAGACGTATGCGTGCTCGTCAATCTCCACTTCCGTAAGCCCGATACCTTCCAGTTCCTCTTTCAGGTAGCGTGCCAAGATCCATTGTTTCTCCGTGCTCGGAGTGGTTTCGGAATCTTCTGCCGACTGGGTGTCGAAACTTACGTACTTCAAAAATCTTTCTACGATGGTCATAATTCAGTAAGTAAACGAGTTATTTTAGTAAACAAGTAAACGAGCAAAAATCTTAAAATTCGTCGTTGGCGTACAGGTAGTCGAAGGTGCATTGCTTCCACTCGAAGATTTCTTCGGGTTTGAAGAAGCGCGCCAGTTCCACTTTGGCTGTCTCGGGCGAATCGGAGGCGTGCACGATGTTTTCTTGGAAGCTCACGCAATAGCTGCCGCGGATAGTGCCGGGAGCAGCGTTGCGGCCGTTGGTCGGGCCTGCCAGCGTGCGCACAGCGGCGATAGCGTCCACGCCTTCGAGGCAGAGGGCCACCACCGGGGCGGTCATCATAGAGTCCTTCACGCGCTGGAAGAACGGTTTTTCAGCGAGGTGCGCATAGTGCTCGGAGAGCAGCGCGTCCGTGAGTTGCATCATCTTCATGCCGCAGATGCGGAAGCCTTTTTTCTCAAAAATGCTGATGATTTCGCCAGCCAGTGCGCGTTGCATCGTGCAAGGCTTGAGCAATACGAGGGTTTTTTCAAGTGCCATAGTTGTTATGATTTAGATTAAGGTTATAGGTATCTTATGGCAAAGTTATGTATTTTCTTATAGGCAAGCAAGGCAATTTGCCCCTCAAAAGCGATTTGGAAAAGAAAAATGCATGAAAAAGCGCCCCGTTGCCAGCAAAAACCGCCTTTGCATATTTGCTCCTTGGAAACATTTTGCGAATTTTGCACCGCAATTTTGAGGGTTTACTCGTTTACTTGTCTACTCGTTTACTTGTCTACTACAACATTAACCAACCAAATAAATTTTTACGCTTTATGAAAAAAATCATTCTCTCCCTTTCCGTAGTGCTCGGCTCTGCCCTGCTCGTCTCTTGCGGCGGCACTGGCTCAAGCGCACTTCTCAGCAACGCAGGTCAAGTCCTTCTCGGCGGCGGACAGACCGCAACCGGTGGCACGACGCAGCAGACAACCTCTGCCTTAGGCGGCGTGCTCGGCAGCCTGCTGGGCGATTTGCTCGGCACGAACACCGTTTCGCAGGCTAACATTCAGGGTACGTGGAACTACGTGGGTCCCGACTGTGTCTTCGAGTCTGAAAACTTCCTTGCCAAGGCAGGCGGCGAAGTGGTGGCGCAAAAGGTAGAAAGCCAAATCAGCGGCGCACTCTCTAAAATCGGCGTAACGACTGGCAAGTGCTCTTTCACCTTCAATGCCGACAACACCTACACCGCCAACATCGGCGGCCGTACCATCTCGGGTCAGTACACGCTCGACACCGCCAACAGCACCATGACGATGTCCTACCTCGCCGGTCTCGGCAAGCTCACGCCCAAGGTGTCCCTCAACGCCGGCAAACTCAGCCTGCTCTTCGAGAGCGACAAACTCCTGAGCCTCGCCAACACGCTCACCTCGCTCAAAGGTGGAAACAACGCCCTTAGCAGCATCGTATCGTCGTACCAAGGCATGTATATCGGCCTGCAAATGACGAAATAAAATCTGTTGTGATACCACATACCCTGTGCTTTGCTAACGGGCTGCACAGAGTAGTGCATTTATATAAAAACTTAAAAACAGCCTCGACACGCTTGTGCCGGGGCTGTTTTCTGTAAAGAGCAAATTTATTTGTAAATAAATTAGAATGCTATTTTTCGTCCGCCAACGATATAAATTCCTTTGCCCGTCGGTCGGACTACGCGGCGGCCGCTCAAATCGTAGTAAATGTTTGCCTTGGCAGCGGGCGTGTCTTGGTTGTCTGTGTTTACTGAGCGAATGCCAGTGGTGACATTCGTCTCTATGAAGTTCCAGATCGAAGCGCCGTAGTCCTTCGGTTTCATGATGAGCGAGGCGAAGGCGGAGGGATTGGTGTACCAGCTATATACGCCTGTGGTTTCGACAATGGCAATGCCCGTTGCGCCTTGGTCGGTGGTGAGTTGCGTCAGCGTCCAGGCGTTGCGTGCCGTGGAGGCTTGGCCGTTGCCGTAAAGCGTAGAACCGTCGGCGGCGGAGGTGATGTAGGCATATCCCCCCGTGGCTTTGTTGACGAGGCGGGCTGTGCCATCGGCCTGCTTCTCAATGCGCCAAAGCTGCGCATCGCTGGTTTCGGCAAGCGATGCCGGTTCAACTTTGCCCGAAGAAGCGTTAGCCGCAGCATACTTTTCGGTGAAGTAGGCGTTTTGTATGCGATAATAAATGCCCTCGGAAATCGTGTCGAGGAAAGAGGCGCGCGGCATGGCGAGGAACTGGTTGTAAAGGTCGAGGAACGACTGATAGCAAGCCTCGTCCACTGTGCCTTTCAATGCCTCCCGGGCAGGCAGGATGATGCTTTCAGAAAGGAAATCGAGCGCGGCCTGCGAAGGTTCGCCGGCTTTTTCAGGATTTGCAGTGAGGAGCGTGATTTCGCACTTATGGCAAAGTCCTTCGAGCCATTCCTTGAAATCTGTCACCTCTTCGATGCGCCATGTGCCAGGATAGCAGAGGGCAGGTTCGTTGTAGGCGTAAACAAGTCCCGTGGCGTTGGCATGCAGGCGCTTGACGCTGCCCGTGGCAAGGGCAGAGTAGCCGGCGGTTGCCGAGATGGTGACGCTGCCAGGGATGTAGCTGTATGTGCCAGAGGCAATGGAGGCGCGGTCGATACGTACGGCTGTGCCCACGCCGTCGGTAAGTTTCACAGCAGCGTTGTAAGTGGGCATTGAAATCTTATTGCCGTTCAACTTAGAGGAAAGGAAAAAACCGTTGGTGCCGTTGGGCGTGAACTGCCACAGTTCTTCCGGCTCGGTCTGCGGCGTGTAGTGGAAACGCACGCCGTCGGCGGCAACGTACATGGTGGAACCGATGTATTGCTTCTTATAATAGGAAGACTGTGAGACAATACGATAGGTCTTTCCCTCGACGGGCTGCGTGATGTTGCCAGCCTTATAGTCCGCTATGGCCGTTTGCAGGGCTAATGTCTGCGCTTCGCCGGGATTTGCCTTCGCACTATCGTAAGCATTTTCCAAAGCATCATACAATGTGGTAGAGGGGAAACCCACGCCGCCGCGAATGCTTTGCTTCAAAATACTATCGGCTTCTTCGAGCGTGCGCTCAGCATCGGACAATTCTGCCGGTTCGAAGTAATGCTTGGCATAGGTATAGCCAAGGGCTTCGAAGATGTCATCGTGCGACTGCATTCGGCGGAGGAAGCTCGTCCAGTCCTTCTTGCCGTTTTCAAGCCAGGCGATTTCAGAGAGCGCAAGCATACGGGGCAAGAGCTGGTATTCCAGTTCGATGCTGTCGTTGGTGGTTTCGGTCCACAGGTTGCCTTGCACGCCGAGGCAGTAGTCTTCGCGTCCGCCCAGTGAAGCAAGCGGGTTGAAGTTGTAGACGGTGGGCAAATTTACCACACGGTCTTCGCTCCAACCGCCGAAGTAAGGCTCGTCGACTACTGTGTTGTTCTTATCAATCTGCATCATATCGAAATAAAGCGACTGGTAAGGCACAACGATACTCTTCATTCCGTGGTCGGCGGCTGTGGCACTCTTGTTGATACTGTTCCATGCCATAATCACGGGCTTCGTCTCGTTGGCATCGTTCCAATGGCTCAACAGTTCGTCCCATACGATCAAATCTTTGCCATGCTTTTCTTTCAGATAGATGCCAAGCTTTTCCACGAGCCACGATTGCAGCTGCTCCACGCCCGTAAGCCCTTCGTCGCTCACGCGCTTGAGGCATTCCGCATTCGTGGCCCATTGCTCCGTGGGGCATTCGTCGCCGCCGATATGGATATACGGATAAGGGAAGATGCCGGCGATATTGTCCAGCACGCATTTCAGGAAGTCAATCACCTTGTCGCTACCCACATTGAGCACATCGTGAGAGATGCCGCCGAGGATGCGTACGGAGTATGTTTTGGTAGAATCGCAACTGAGGGAAGGATAGGCCGTGATGGCAGCTACCATGTGCCCCGGCATATCGATTTCAGGAATAATCTCTATGTGGCGCGCCTTGGCGTAGGCTACGATATCGCGCAGTTGCTGTTGCGAGTACCACATGCCGCGGCCATATTCCGTGTCATCGTAGAACACAGTGCCATCGCCGGGATTTGAGAAAGAAGAGGAGCGTATGCTGCCCACTTCCGTGAGTAGGGGATATTCGGGGATTTCCACGCGCCAGCCTTGGTCGTCAGTGAGATGCCAGTGCAGGCGGTTGAGTTTATAGAGCGACATGATGTCGAGCACGCGTTTCACTTCCTCAACCGAGAAGAAGTGGCGGGCACAGTCAAGCATGAAACCGCGATGCCCCAACAGCGGCGCGTCTTGAATGCTGATGAAGGGCAACGCCCATTCCACACCGGCATTGTCGGCTTCTTTTTTGAAGATCGCCCGCGGCAAGAGTTGGCGCAGCGTATTCAAACCGTAGAAGAAACCCGTAGGCGAGGCGGCGCGGAGGGTGACACCTGCATCGGTAACTTCGAGCGCATAACCTTCTGCCGACAGCGAGGCATCAGCTATGAGGCAGATATTCGAAGATGGCGTTTGCGCCGTGCTCTGCGTGATATTCAGCGCAATGCCTGAAGCTGCTTTAAGCTGCGCGGCAAAACTCTCGGCATGTGCCTTCGCCTCGTCATTGGGATAAGTAATCGCCGTAAGCGTGCGCACATCGAAAGTACCGTCCTTAGTCACCTGCATAGAAGCGGGCATGGGTATCAGGGCGTATTTGCCAGCACTCTCGTATTCCGTTTTAGAAACAAAGCGAATGGCGTTGTTCTGGTCGCCCACGTTCCAAAGGCCCGCGCCCCGGTTGTCGGAAGGTCCGCCCCAAAGGTTAATGGCGAGCGATGTGTTGCCGGCTGGCACAACCTCAAAACCATCGGAATATCCCGAAGCAGAGCAGGGAACGATTTTGAACAGAGTCTTACCCGTGGGCGCAGCGGCTGCCATCAGTTTGTTTTCCTTAGCCCCGGCAGTGGTATAGAGTTTCAGACCGTTCTTGCTGGTAAACTCATAGCCGGAAGTGGCATCACCCGTCAGTTTGAACCACTCGCTGTCAACGCCCGTAGGCTGATTGACCGTGATTTCACTGCCGGCGGCAGAGGCGTTAATCACTTTGCCGCCGTTCATAAACTGAATAAAATACCACACCTCGTTTTCACCGGTGCTGACCGTAGGTAAAGTGCCTGCCGCCGCATAGAGCAACGCGGCAGAGAAAGCCACGAATAAAGATGCTAATTGTTTTCTCATTGGTATATTAATTTTTGGTTGATACATTATTACTCGCGCAACAAATCTTCGATGTCTTGTTCAGAAAGACCAGTGGCGCGTTGAATGTCGGCAACAGGCAAACTCATTGCATGTAAATTCTTGACAAATGATTTTTGGGCTTCAGCAATACCTTCTGCACGTCCTTCTTTGAGCCCTTCTGCACGTCCTTCTGCACGTCCTTCTTCTATGCCTTCCATCTTAGCAGTATCCAGCACATCGTTTTGCACCATAATATCGTCCATGTGCGAGTCGTAGGCACGGCGGTCTTTGTCGTCCATAGTCATATAGAGCAGGCGTTCGCGTGCCTCGCGCAGGCCAGGCGTTGTGGTGTTGTCCTTAATGCGGTTGTTCTTGAGATAGTCGAGCCATTCTTCAAGTGGAGTCTTGGCTATGTCGTTGAACTCGTTGACGCGTATGATGTAATATTCGGGAAAAACATTCTCGGGCGCACAAAGCGTAATTTCGTTCCGTTCTCTTGTGTTGACTTTCAATTGATCACCAGTATGGACGCCCGTGAAGACCGTGCGCCCATGATAGAGATAGTCCTTGCCCTGCCCGAGGTCGAAGTACAGGATATTGATAGAATAGACTTTCTTTACATTGTCGTATTTGTCGCCTATCTGGATATGCTCCGTGATTGCTTTCGACACACCGTAGAGCATGCGCTGCAAATAATATAGCTGGCGCGTGAGCTGCACCTCCACGATGATAATTTCGCCTTTGCTGTTGATAGCCTTGATGTCTACGCGGTTGAACTTGTCAGATGCGCTCTCTTGGTTGCCTTCGCTTTCCAAGATTTCGGATATCGTGATTTTCTCGCCGAGCAACACGGTTATCAACCCTTCCAGCACGGCGAAGTTCGCCTTGTCGCGCAGCATACGCTTCACGGCCCAGTCGAAACGGATGTATTTATTGTTTACCTCCATAGCTGCTTATTTTATAAATACTTTCTTACTCTCTTTGCCCTGCTTGACGATATACACACCTGGAGCAAGACCATTTCCAGATGTTCCCCTCTGTCTGCCGTCAATGGTGTAGACTTTGCGCGGTTGCTCGCCTATAGTTGTCTCCGTTGCGACGATGCCCGTGAGCGAGGGGTCGATGAAACTGAAAGAAATCACGCCGTCATTTTCGGCAATATTATATATAGGTTGCGACAGGCCGCTGCCCGTGTAAACCGTTGTGGCGGGCGTGGTGTCGTCGGTGAGCGACGTGTTGCCCGTCGTGCCGGGGTAGAGATTTGCAGCCACGCGCTGCCATTCGGCAAACTTGAGCGGAGTTTCGTAAATCGTGTTGTTAGCCGGCACGAGATTGAAGAGCGGCATCCCGACTGTATTGTTTACAGTGTTGGCGTTCCAACGGTTGGCATTGTAGGCCACGTGCCATACCAGCATGCCCGTGCCCATAAAACTGGGGAACCATGTGTCAGCCTGACGGTTTTCAAGCAGATAATATTCGCTTGCGTTAGAAGGGTTCTTAATGCAATAGGCTGTGGCGCCGAGGTCTTCGTCGCCGAACGGATAGAGTTGAGCAAAAGTTGCCTCCGTGAGTTCTTCGACATTGAGCCAGCCCATTACGCTGCGTTCGTAGGCGTTGTAACCAATGGGGGCATAGCCATCGTAAAGATATTGCCCATAGTCCATAATCGACCACACGCATGGCGTAAGGATTTTGGCGGCATCTTCGGAACTGTTGCCGGTGTAATAGAAGTCGGGCAGGTTGAGGGCGTGCCCGATTTCGTGGATAAAGACACCCATGCCGTCAAACTTCTGGGACTTTACGACAATCGTTCCGTCAGACTCTTTTGCGTAGGATTGCAACACCTCGTTGCCCATGAAATAAGACTTTACATTGATACCCGTTGAGGTGGTGAAGGGGCGATACTTGTTATAGTGCGCCCAAAGATAGTCTTCGCAGCCGTCTTCGTAGGCGGAGTGCTCGCCCGGGCCGGCATACATTAGGCTCACGAGGGGTAGCGAGCCGCCGGTAGCATATTTTGAGAAATCCACGCCCTGTGCAATGGCTTTTTCTACCACTTCGCTCACAATCTTATAGGCATTAGGGTCTACCGAACCACTGCTGCTGTTGGCTCCGTAGTAAGCGTAATTATTGTCGGTCGTCACGTGGGCCACGATGTCGAACTTTGGCGAGAAAAGACCGTTGCTCTGGTCCGTGAAGTAGTCGTTTACGCTACCGTGGCAAAGGCTTTCGTCCTGATAGCCTTTTTCGTTGAAGAAGCGTGACACTTTCTCGTCAGTCGTCGTTTCCATAAACTTGCGGTCGGGGAATTCCACGAGAATTACGGGGATAGTTGGCGTGCCGATGCTGCTCAGCGTACCGCCTGCCGATTCGCCGTATGTGCCCAGTCCGTCGCCGCCGCCTATGCTGCGCGAGGCGATGTTTTGCTGCGGGGCAAACAGAGCGGTGAGGTGCGAGTAGGCTTTTGCAATCGTGCAGTCGGCATTTTTTAGCCATAAAATTTCTTCCCGGCTGCGTTCGCCTGCCTCGTGGGCCAAGAGGTGGGAGGCTTCAAGACCTTCGGCGGTGAACTGAGCATAGCAGAAACGGCCTTGCGCGTCTTTCGAAATCACCGTGCCGTCAGCAAGGGTGTAGAAACAGAAGCAATGGTTGCCTTGCTTGGTTACGGTGATGCTTTTCCCGTCTGCTTGCTTCACGGTGATGAGGCGTTGCAATGGACGTGTAGCCTGTGCGGCGATTGTGCCTATGGCAAATGAGATGAGGAGTAATGTCTTTTTCATTACATATATATTATTTATTGCGCTTATTGTTTTATGCTCACAGTGATAGAGGCTTCGCTCACAGCCGTAACTACTATGGGCGTACCTGGGTCAATGAAATCGCCGGAGGATTTCACTTCCACCTGCTTGCCGTTTATTATGGCGTTACCCACCAGCGCGAGGCGCGTGAGGGCTTTTCCTTCCTCGCCCACTTTCACAGAGAGCTGTTCGCTGGTAGCATTGGTTGATTTGATGCTGCTTTTCAGTGCCATGCGGTCGATGGCTTTCGAACGCATCACGAGATATAGGCTCACGCCGAACAGCAGAATGGCAAGTGTCGCCGCGCCGAGTGCCGGCATCAGTCCGTAGTTGATGTAAATCACCGCCACATCGGCTATACCGCATATTATGGCCGCGCTGCCTGCCAATCCGAAACCGGGAATGACGAATACTTCAAGCAAACCCAGAAGCAAGGCAAAGAAACTCAATAGAATAATCAGTAAAGTTGTAGACATCTTGTTTTTGTAAATGATGAATAATAAAAAAATCAATATGCCGCCCTGTATTTGCCCTCTTCCTTATCTTCGAGCATCGATAGATAAGAGGCGTAGCGCGAGGGGGCGAGCCTCAAATTTTCTATGGCTTCCAGCACGGCACAACCGGGCTCGTGCGTATGCGTGCAGTTGTTGAAGCGGCAGTCGCGGGAAAGGGCGAAAATGTCCCGGAAATAATGCGCCACCTCTTCGCGCTCCATGTCAAACGTCCCGAAGCCCTTGATGCCCGGCACGTCGATGAGTGCGCCGCCGCCCGGCAGTTCATACAGTTCGCTAAACGTCGTGGTGTGCATACCCGTGCCGTGAGCCTCGGATATTTCTGCCGTGCGGGCGTTTGCCTCCGGCACGAAGTGGTTGAGCAGCGTGGATTTGCCCACGCCCGAGTTGCCGGCGAGGAGTGTCGTCTTGCCTTGCAGCGTTTCGACCAGTTCGTCCAGCCCCTTGCCCGTAATGGCAGAGATGACGTGGCAGGGATAGCCTATTTCCGAATAAAGTGCCACCCAATAGTCGCGTGTGGCGCGTTCGTCCTCACTCTGCAGTTCGTCATCTTTATTGAGTGCCAGCACCACTGGCACGCGATAGGCTTCTGCTGAGGCAAGGAAGCGGTCGATGAACGTGGTACTCGTTTCCGGCCGCGCCACGGTTGCAACCAGCAAAGCCTGGTCAATGTTAGCGGCGAGGATATGGCTCTGCTTCGAGAGGTTGGAGGCTTTGCGGATAATGTAGTTGCGGCGGTCATCGATGCTGCATATAAATGCCGTTTCGCTTTCGGCAGCCATGTTGATGGTCACCCCGTCGCCCACGGCCACGGGATTAGTGGAGCGTATGCCCTTCAGGCGGAAGTTGCCTTTCACCTTGCAGGGCACGCCGCGCCCGTCGTCGGTGCGCACAATGTAGTGGCTGCCTGTGTTGCGTATGACGATGCCGTGGAGCGTTTTTTGTGTCATCTTAATAATGTGGCATAAGGCGCAAACAATGCCTGCGACGAAATAAACTTTGTTCTCGCCACAAGCATCGTTTGCGCTGCTTTGTTATTGTAGGTAAAGACGTAATCGAGAGGGAGCAATCAAACAGTCATGATTTCCTTGTTCTTGGCGGCTAACAGTTCCTCCACCTTCTTGATTATCTTGTCGTGGATTTTCTGCAAGTCGGCCTCTGCGTCCTTCTCAACGTCTTCTGAAAGTCCGTCCTTAATGGCTTTCTTGAGTTTTTCGATACCGTCGCGGCGAGCGTTGCGAATAGCCACTTTCGACTCTTCAGCCTCCTTGCTGCACTGCTTTGCCAACTGCTTGCGGCGTTCCTCCGTGAGGGGCGGGATGCCGAGGCGGATAATTTCGCCGTTGTTTTCGGGCATGATGCCGATAGTAGAGTCGATGATTGCCTTTTCAATCACCTTAAACATCGACTTATCCCACGGTTTGATGGCTATCGTGCGGGCATCGGGCGTGGTGATGGCGGCCACGTTGTTCACAGGCACCATAGAACCATAAGAGTTCACGCGCAGTTCGTCGAGAATATGCACGTTGGCCTTGCCGGCACGTATGTGCGACAGAGTTTCTTCGAGGTGCATCACGCTGAGTTCCATTTTTTCCTCGCATTCGCCGAGGCATTGCTTAACGTCTAACATAATTGTTGTGGTCTTGCTATATTAAATATGTATTATTTTGTAAAGATAGTGTAAGGCGAGTACAGAAGCCAAGTTTACTTGGATTATGGCGAACCGCAGCCTATCATCTGTAAAGATAGTGCAAGGCGAGTACAGAAGCCAAGTTTACTTGGATTATGGCGAGCTGTAGCCTATCATCTGCAAAGATAAATATTATTCCCGATTTTTGCACGCTCTCATATAAGAAAGTCAAAAAAGGCGATGCCTGCCACTGATTCCGGCCGGTATTGTAAACGTTTTCGTGCAAGCGAACCACAAAACCGCCGCTGCAAAACGAATTGCGACGGCGAAAGGTTTTACTTTATGGGATATTTCTCGAGAATGGGGTCGTCGTACTGGATTTGCAACTGCTTGAGGCGTTTCATTAGTTGCTTAGTCACCTTCTCCATGCCGGGCTGCCCGTAAAGGTTGTGCAGTTCGTTAGGGTCGGTTTGCAGGTCGTAGAGTTCCCAAACGTCTATGTCGTTGTAGAAGTGCATGAGTTTGTAACGCTCGGTGCGGATGCCGTAGTGGCGCTTCACGGCGTGTTCGGCGGGATATTCGTGATAATGGTAATAGATGTCGTTGCGCCACTTCTTGGGATGCTCGCCGCGGAGCAGGGGCAGGAGCGACACGCCCTGTATGTCGGCGGGAATGGGTGCGCCGGCAAGGTCGAGGAAGGTGGGGGCGTAGTCGATGTTCTGCACCGCCTCGCGGATTTCACCGCGCGCCTTCAAGCCCTCGGGCAGGCGCATCACGAGCGGCGTGCTGAATGACTCTTCATACATAAAGCGCTTGTCGAACCATCCGTGCTCGCCCATGTAGAAACCTTGGTCGGAGGTGTAGACCACGAGGGTGGAGTCGAGCAGGCCGGCGTCGCGGAGGTAGTCGAGCGTGCGTCCCACGTTGTCGTCGAGGCTTTTGAGCACCTTGGCGTAGTCGCGCATGTAACGCTGGTACTTATACTCCGTGAGGGCGCGGCCTTCGAGCTTGCGTGCACGGAAGTCGGCGGCGATGGAGTCGTAAAAATGGTCGTAGCGCGAGCGGTCTTCCGAGTCGAGGCGGCCTATCATGTTGAAATAGTTTTGACTGAGGCGCGTCTTGAGGTCAGGGCTGTAGATCTTTGTGTCGTAGGTGAGGTCCATGTCCTTGCCGATTTCCATCTCCTGCGCTTTAGCGGCGGGACGGCCGGCATAGTCGTCGTAGAAGGTTTCGGGAATGGGGAAGGTCACGTCCTCGTATTCGTGCAGGTATTTCATCTCGGGCAGCCAGTTGCGGTGGCAGGCCTTGTGGTGGATGAAAAGGATAAAGGGGCGCGACTTATCGCGCTTGTTTTCCATCCAGTCGATGCTCTTGTCGGTGATGATGTCGGTGACGTAGCCATGCTCGCGCACAGTGCTTTGGTCCATCTTGATGAAGTCGGGGTTGTAGTAGTCGCCTTGTCCCGGCACGATGTTCCAGTAGTCGAAGCCCGTGGGGGTGGTTACGAGGTGCCATTTGCCTATGATGGCGGTTTGGTAGCCTGCTGCGCGTAGAAGTTTTGGCATTGTCTGCTGCGTGCCGTCGAAAACGCCGTGCTCGTTGTTGGTGAAGCCGTTTTTATGGCTGTGCTTGCCGGTGAGCATGCAGGCGCGGCTGGGGCCGGAGAGAGAGTTGGCTACGAAGCTGTTGACGAACTTCACGCCGTCGGCGGCGATGCGGTCGAGGTTTGGGGTCTGCACATAGCGGTTGTCGTAGCACGACATCATCTGCGCCGTGTGGTCGTCGGTCATGATGTAGACGATATTGTAGCGTCCCTGTGCGGCGAGGGTGGCGGGCAGAACCGGGAGCAGTAGCAAAAGATTTTTTTTCATGTCTTATTAAGGGATATTATATGAGTGCCCAGAAAGGCATAACGCAAAAACGGGAGCAGAACTCCCGTTTTTGTGATAGTTTTATCGGAAAGGGCTATGCCTGTCCGGTCATCTGATATACGATGTCCATGATTTGCTTGCCGAGCGCATCGGCTTCCTCCATAGTGTGTGCCTCGGAGTAAACGCGGATAATCGGCTCGGTGTTGCTCTTACGGAGGTGAACCCACTTGTCGGCGAAGTCGATCTTCACACCGTCGATGTCGGTTACTTGCTCGTTCTTGTAGAGCTCCTTCACCTTTTGCAGGATAGCATAGATGTCGGTGGTCGGGTCAAGGTCGATGCGATTCTTGGCAATGAAATACTTAGGCAGAGAGTCGCGCAGTTCCGTGGCCTTCATACCGGTCTTTGCCAGATAGGTGAGCAAGAGGGCGATACCTACGAGTGCGTCGCGTCCGCTGTGGGCTGCGGGGTAAATCACGCCGCCATTGCCTTCGCCGCCGATCACGGCACCCGTTTCGCGCATCTTCATCACGACGTTCACCTCGCCCACGGCTGCGGGCGTGTAGTTGCAGCCGTACTTCTCGGTCACGTCGCGCAGGCCGCGCGTTGAGGAGAGGTTGGACACGGTGTTGCCCGGCGTGTGCTGCAGCACGTAGTCGGCAACGGCTACGAGCGTATTTTCTTCACCGAACATCGAGCCGTCCTCGCAGATGAGTGCCAAGCGGTCCACATCGGGGTCAACCACAAAGCCGATGTCGTGGCGGCCCTTGCGGAGCAGGTTGCGGATTTCGCTGAGGTTTTCCTTCAAAGGCTCGGGGTTGTGGGCGAAGTCGCCGGTCGGTTCGGTGTTAAGACCCGTCACGTGCGTCACGCCGAGTTGTCCGAGAAGTTTAGGCAGAATGATACCGCCCACGGAGTTCACGGTGTCGATGGCCACGTTGAAGTGGGCGCGGCTGATGGCTTCCACGTCTACGAGTTCGAGGTCTTTCACCAGTTCGATGTGGCGCTGGTCGTAGCTGAGGTTCTTGGTGTAGCAGCCGAGGCTGTCCACGTCGGCATACTCAAAGTTGCAGCTATTGGCGAGGCGCACCACCTCGGAGGCTTCGGCGGGCGGGAGGAACTCACCCTTTTCGTTAAGGAATTTTAGGGCGTTCCACTGGCGGGGGTTATGGCTGGCAGTGATGATGATGCCGCCGCAAGCCTTTTCCATCGTTACGGCCAGTTCGGTGGTGGGCGTTGAGGCGAGACCGATGTTCACCACATCGAAGCCCATGCTCATCAGCGTGCCGCAGACTACGTGCATCGTCATCTCGCCGGAGATGCGGGCATCGCGGCCTACGATGATTTTGCGACGGAAGGAGCGGCTTACCACTTTCTCGCGCAGGGCGGCGTAAGCCGAAACGGATTTTGCAATGTCTACGGGGTTGAGCGTATCGCCCACTTTTCCGCCGATGGTGCCGCGGAAACCCGAAATGGATTTAATGAGTGTCATATTTTAGGGATGTTCTAAAAATTACGTTTTTCAGGGAATCCTTTAAAGAGAAAAGTTATTTTGCCAGTTGTTCTTTGATGAATGCTTCCATCTCGGGCAGGTGCTTCTCTGCGCTTTCGAGCAGTGCAAGCTGGTTCTTCGTACGCACGAGGTTGTGCTCGGGATATTGCGTCTTGAAATAGGTGTCGCCGTTGAGGTAGTCGGCGTAGAAGCGTACCACCTGCATGTAGGGGAAGAGCGTGGCGGCATAGGGCAGGTTCTCGATTTCGATGGGAGTGAGGAACTTGCTGGCCGTTTTCAGATAGCCCTTCGTGAAGGCCTTGAAGACCTCCATGTTGAAGCCCACTTTTTCGATTTCGGGGCAGTCCTCTGCTACAAAGTTTGCGGCTGAGCGCAGGAAGTCGCCGTAGTCGGAGAAGATGAAGCTGGGCATCACGGTGTCGAGGTCGATGACGCAGAGCACGTTGTCGTTCTGGTCAAAGAGAATGTTGTCGACCTTCGTGTCGCAGTGGCACACACGCTTGGGCAGTTTGCCTTCGCGGTGAAGGCGTTCGCCGCGGCACATGTTTTCGGCACGAGCCATCACCTCGTCAACGATATATTTCGTAGCGGCGAGGCGGCCAGCCTTGTCGGCCTCAACGGCCTCCTTGAGCTGCTGGAGGCGGAACTCGATGTTGTGGAAATCCTTAATGGTTTCGCCGAGCGTCACGGGAATGTCGGCCAGCATGGCTTGGAAATCGCCGAAGGTCTCGCCCACGATGTAGGAACTTTCAGGCGTCACGCCGCTCTTGGTCACCGTGTCGGGAATGAACACCATGACACGCCAGTACTTGTCACCGTCGAAGTAGAAATACTTGCCGTCTTTGGCAGGCACGAAGGAGAGCACCTTGCGGTCGATGTCGTAGGTATTGGCGGCTTCGAGTTTCTTGCGGATATGTCCCGTCACTGCCACGATGTTGTCCATCAGCATCTCCACGTCGGGGAAGATGGCATTGTTCACGTTTTGCAGCACGTAGTCGGGAGCGTCGCCGGCGGTCACTACTTTGTAAGTGGTATTGATAAGTCCGTTGCCGAGCGGCTTGATTTCTTCGACATTGCCTTGGATGTCGAACTGCGCAACTATCTGTTGCATGTCTGTTTGATTCATAGTATATATAGGTATTAGATTGTTGTAGCCGCAAACTGATGCGATAAGATTAATGTATACAATGCATCTCTTACTTGCAAATGTACGTACTTTTTTCTAAAAAATGCTTTTTTGCCTCTTTTTTTATATGATAATGCGGATTTTTTGCTTTTTCGCCCTGCCCACATTCTGCCAAAAATGGCAAAAGCGGCTTTTCACGGCAGCAAATTAAAGTTTGGCACGCTTTTCGCATAAGATAATGGCGAAACCGCGAAGCCCGATAGGGGCGGGCGGCTTGCAAAGCTATTAATCTTACAAATCAGATAAAAAAACAACGACTATGAACATCAAACCATTGGCTGACCGCGTGCTCGTTAAGCCCGCAGCAGCAGAAGAAAAGACAGTGGCAGGCATCATCATTCCCGACACTGCGAAAGAGAAACCCCTCAAAGGCGAAGTGCTCGCCGTCGGCAACGGCACTAAGGACGAAGAAATGGTGCTCAAGGTGGGCGACACCGTGCTCTACGGCAAATATTCCGGCAACGAGGTGGAACTCGACGGCGAAAAGTATCTCATCATGCGCCAGAGCGATGTGCTCGCCGTGCTCGCTTAATCGCCGCCACACAGCGATGTGCTCGCCGTGCTCGCTTAATCGCCGCCACACAATATTTATATTATATATAGTTGACGAGTAAACGAGTTTACATAAACAAGACAAGCTACTCATACTAAAATAAAGTTTACAGGACATCTCTGTCTCGTATACTCGTTTACTGGTAACTTGTTTACTACAAAAAATTAAACTTACAACCATGGCAAAAGAAATCAAATACGACGTTGAAGCCCGCGAGCTTCTCCGCGAAGGCGCAGACGCGCTTGCAAATGCAGTGAAAGTGACCCTCGGCCCGAAAGGCCGCAATGTGGTTATCGATAAAAAATTCGGCGCACCCCGCATCACTAAGGACGGCGTGAGCGTAGCGAAGGAAATCGAACTCGACGACCCCTTCCGCAACTCTGGCGCACAGCTCGTTAAGAGCGTGGCCAGCAAGACGGGTGACGATGCCGGCGACGGCACCACCACCGCCACCGTCCTCGCACAGGCCATCCTCACCGAAGGCATGAAGAACGTGGCTTCGGGCGCAAATCCCCTCGACGTGAAGCGCGGCATCGACAAGGCCGTTGCCAAAGTGGTGGAAAGCATCAAGGCACAGGCTGATCAGGTGGAAGAAAGCTACGAGAAGATCGAGCAGGTAGCCACCATTTCCGCAAACAACGACGCTGAAATCGGCAAACTCATCGCCGACGGCATGCGTGCCGTAAGCGTTGACGGCGTGATCACCATCGAAGACGCAAAGGGCCGCGACACGGTGCTCAAGACCGTAGAAGGCATGCAGTTCGACCGCGGTTATCTCTCCGCCTACTTTGTGACCGATGCTGAGAAGATGCAGTGCGTGATGGAGAACCCATATATCCTCATCTACGACAAGAAGATTTCTGCCATCAACGACTTCCTGCCCATCCTCAACCCCGCCGTGCAGACCGGCCGTCCCTTGCTCGTTATTGCAGAGGACGTTGACAGCGAAGCACTCACCACGCTCGTTGTGAACCGCCTGCGCACGCAGCTCAAGATTTGCGCCGTCAAGGCTCCTGGCTTCGGCGACCGCCGCAAGGCCATGCTCGAAGACATCGCTATCCTCACGGGCGGCGTAGTTATCAGCGAGGAGAAGGGTCTCAAACTCGAACAGGCTACGCTTGAGATGCTTGGCTCTGCCGAAAAGGTGACCATCACGAAGGACAACACCACCATCGTGAACGGTGCAGGCGAGAAGGAGAATATCCAGAACCGCATCGCACAGCTCAAGAACGAGATTGCCAACACCACCAGCTCTTACGACAAGGAAAAGCTGCAGGAACGTCTTGCCAAACTCTCCGGCGGTGTGTGCGTGCTCGAAGTGGGCGCAGCCAGCGAAACCGAGCAGAAAGAGAAGAAAGACCGCTGCGACGACGCGCTCTGCGCTACGCGTGCCGCCATTGAGGAAGGTATCGTTACGGGCGGTGGCGTGGCCTACATCCGCGCACAGCAGGCACTCGAAGGCCTCACGGGCGACAATGCCGACGAAACGACGGGTATCGCTATCGTGCGCCGCGCTATCGAAGAGCCGCTCCGCCAGATTTGCCGCAACGCCGGCCTCGAAGGCGCAGTGGTAGTCAATAAGGTGCGTGAGGGTGAGGGCAACTTCGGCTACAACGCCAAGACCGAAGTTTACGAAGACCTCCGTGCCGCCGGCGTGGTAGACCCTGCCAAGGTGACCCGCGTGGCTCTCGAAAACGCCGCCAGCGTAGCCGGCATGTTCCTCACCACCGAGTGCGTTATCTGCGACAAGAAGGAAGACAAGCCCGAAATGCCCATGGGAGCTCCCGGCATGGGCGGAATGGGTGGCATGATGTAAACAAGCACATCAGACATCTTTATATATAAAGCGAAACGCGGATGCAGCGACCAGAGGCTGCATCCGCGTTTTTTTTATTTGCGGCGGTTGCGCGTGCGGTTTATGCCAGCAGTTCTTCGGCGTGGCGCACCATTGCTTCGGGCACGGGGCCGATAGATTCCAGAAAGTGCGGCATCTCCCGAGCATAGACTTCCGCCATGCGCTGGCGGGGATAAAAGAGGGTGGAGTGGCGCAGGTTGGCAAGGCGGTCGCACATTTTCAGATACGGGGCAAAAGGCGTTTGGCGTATGCCGGCATAATAGCGTTCGCCGGCGCGCTCGGCGCGGGTGCGGCCCTTGTCGTTGGTGAGTGCGTAGACTATTTCGGCGGCATCGCGGGTGCGTATGCTGCAACCGCATTCAGCGTTGAGGCGGTCGAACACTTTTATGAGGTCGTTGTAGGTGAGCCGTGCGTCTTCTAAGGCATCGTGAAACCATGCAGCCGCAAAAACCGTTTCCATATCCTCTTCCGCCATAGGCAGCAGGTGGGCGAAACGCAAGGCATAGTTTGCCGTGAGGCGCAGATGATAAGAATAAGGAAGATTGCCGCCATAGTACTGATTCACGGCGGCGTGGGCTGCCGCCGCCTCGCGGGCAATGGCATCAATGTGCGCTTCGTGGCGCTGATAGATTTTAAGAATGGTTGAAGGTGTAGGCATAATTAATAATGTGATAATGTTTGGCGAATTTACAAAAATCGCACTTTTGAGAACCTTTGGGCGCGATTTTTCTGCCCATTAATCTCACTAATTCAAGGAGTGCGCGTTGGTTGGATGAGGCGTTAAGTGCCTTCCAGGCACTTAACACATTACTACTTTGAGATTTTCGACTGCGTTCGGCATAGCCCGAAAACCATAAAAAAGCGAGGGGCGTGCGTGTGGAGCGTCCCTCGCTGGTGCTTTGCTGTGGCAATTAGAGTTTATCAATATCTTCAGGCAACAAACCTGTAACGATGTGTATGTCCGAAGTACTCATGCCCATTGCTTTCAGTTTCTTGGCAGTCTCGATAAAACCTTGCTGCATTCCTTCTCTCATTCCTTGCTGCATTCCTTGCTGCATTCCTTGCTGCATTCCCTGCTGAACGCCGGCGGCGTGACCTCTTTTCCACCCTTTCCTTTCGCCCACCTCTTCGGCATCTTCCAAGGCATGCGCATTGTCGCGATAGTAGCGTATCGCGGCATCATACTTTATGCGCTCGTCGCGGGTGAGCGCACTTATCTCGGATATTTGGGCCAAACGCTCGAATATCGGGTCTTTGGCCGTCCAAGGCAGTCTGTTGAGTGCTTCCATATGCTTCAATACATAAATCCAACGTTCAAAATTATCGGTGCATTCCTCCGCCTCCTTCTTAAAGTATGGCAACTGGAGGAATATCATTCTCATGTCCCCGGAGAACAGCTTGCGCTCCTCCATGTCCATCAGAGCAACATCCGTGCGGAACTTCTCGCCGATGTCGTCCAGACGGAAGTTCAGGAAACCCACGAAATACACGGCGCTGATGCTGTAACGCCAGTCCACGCCCCGCTCGCCCTGACGCGCTATGGCTTCCGCCGTATAATAGATGCTGCGCTTCTTAAAGTATGGTTGCTCGCGGTTCTGCATCTCCACGATGATGTGTTCGCCGCTGTCGGTCTTGCAGAAGATGTCGTAAATCAGCGAGCGACCGTGCTCGAACTCTGCGGGCTGCTCCTTGTCAAGGAACGTAATCTCCTCGATGACGCGCTCGCCTTTGAGCAGGTTGTTCAGAAAATCCAGCAAGAGGGGGCGGGACAATTCCTGACCGAAGATGCGCTTGAAACCTATATCGGTAAACGGGTTGATGTATTTGCCCATTATATTATTGCTTTTAATTCTGCAAACTTACATAAAATCTATGGAAAAACCTCCAAAAATTGGAAGATTAATGCAATGTAATCTGTGAATTAAGTAGTTATGAGAAAATTGCGGAAGTTGGATAGAGGACTGAATAGCGTTTCAAAGCGGATTGGAGAAAGAGAACGGTTTCCTAATCGTTACCCGTCAGAAATGCAGATTTAACAGTCACCGTTCCGTTTGTGCCGCTCTGCATAGGTAGACAAGTCCAAACTTGCACTTGCCATTAACGGGCAAGTGATTGGAGAGTGGTTCAAGGAGCAGTTTGGCAGGCTGTTCTCATCCGTTAAAAGGACGGTTGAACCGCTTAGGAGAGGCAAGGGCATGGGATTATAAACAATACCAACGGAAGAATAGCAAGTTTGTGTTTGGGGCAGACCAAAACCGCTTGCTATCCTCAGTTGGTTGAAACGTCATTTTATTTGTGCCCGAATCCTACTCAAACTTGCCTGTGTGATGCCTAAATAGGTGGCGATACTTCCTAACGGCAACCGCTGTAACAAATCAGGCTCTTTCTCCAACAACTCGTGATACCGTTCTGAGGCGACGGCTGACAACATGGAAATCAGCCGTTCCTCGGCAGCAAGCAGTTCCATTTCTGCATAACGCCGTCCCCAATTAGCTATGTGCAAATCCTCCAAGTATAACTCTTTCAGTTTTTTCCTTTCCAATACATATAAGACAGAATTTTCCATCAGCTCCATTGTTTCATACCCCGGTTCGTCATTCACTTATCCTTTCATGGAAACAATAGTCGCCCCTTCCTTGCCGACCCAAAAGGTAATTTCTTTCCCCTCTACCGAAGTATAGGCGCGGACAATGCCTTTCTTGATGAAAAAGATGTCTTTTTCTATCTTGCCATATTCCAACACTTGGAATCCTTTTGGGTAAGAGACTTCCGTCAGGCATTGCCGCAACTTGTCCAAAGACGCATCTGGCATGGCATATCTCTGGTTGATGATTTCCTTTATATCCATAAGTCATTTTTGTGGTACAAAAATATAAAATAGTGCACAGAAACAGCTGCTAACGGCTGTTTTTTTGTCAAATGCAAAATCCGTTTTTACCGAATGTAAAAAACGCTTAGAAATTACTTGCTTACTTTTGCACCCGAATTTAATAAATCATAGGTATGAATTGGATAATTTTATTTTTGGCAGGATTGTTTGAGGTAAGCCTTACATTCTGCTTGGGAAAAACGAGAGAGGCATCAGGTATTGGTTTTTATCTGTGGGGAAGCTGTTTTTTGGCTTCCACGGTATTGAGTATGGCATTACTTGCCAAAGCGGTTCAGACTTTGCCTTTGGGCACGGCATACGCCATTTGGACGGGTATCGGAGCGGTCGGCACGGTCTTGATTGGGATATTCGTTTTCAAAGAGCCGGCCACTCCCATACGGCTTTTCTTCCTGTTCACGCTCATTGCCTCCTTGATTGGATTGAAAGTTGTGTCATACTGAAAGGAGGAATAAATGATGAGATATGAATTGAGAGAAAGCCACGGAATTCCGGCACCTCTGCTGGCTCTGATGGCAGTCGCTACCGGGCTTTCCGTTGCCAACTGCTACTACAACCAGCCTTTGTTGGGCAGCATGGCAAAGGATTTTGGGGTAAGCGACTTTTCTGCCAGCATGGTTGCGACATTGACCCAGATAGGTTATGTAGTCGGACTTGTGTTTGTCATTCCGCTTGGCGATTGGGTTTCACGAAAGCAGCTGATATTGACCAATTATATCATTTCATCGTGCGCATTGCTTGCCATCTGAAAATCCCGGGCCATGATATAGCAGTCACCCTCGGGGTAATCAACCAGCTTATAATAGAACTCATCATAGAGCTTCTTATCCGCATCACGCTCTATCTTTCGGCTGGAGATGCGGTTGGCTGCTCTTGCTGCACGGGCTATCTTAATGTCTCCCTCCAAAGCCTTTTTCATTTTCGCCAAGCGCTCACTGAAGGACATGAAGGTCCCGCGGATGACGATACGCCGGATCTCATCCCGCTCCTCCGGCTCTTGCCACAGACAGTTGTAAACCGGCAGAAGATCCTCCGGCTCCACCGTTTCTCTGTCCTGAAGAAAAGCAGAAGTCCGAAGCAGGTTGACGATTTTTTTCCAGCGGCGGTCACTGACATAAACGGAACGGCGCTCATCGGTACCCTCAATAGCAACGGACTGCAGTGACTTGCGGATCTGATGGATGATATGAAGGGCATCCTGACTCACGCCAATCTTACTGATGGCCTTATGCCAGTTGGTATATTCATCATTGGTTATCTGCAACTCAGAAGGGACAGTTATTTCCTCGTTGCCATCAGCCAGCAGCATCTTGTCGAAGTTCTCATCCTGTTTGATGCTCTTACTTTCCAGGCGGATGATGAGTCGGTCCCAAAGCGCCTCCAAACCCTCGCCCTGTGCCGGCAGCTCGTTACTGGCCGCAATGAGCAGTTTCAGCGGCAGGCTGACAAGTCGGTTGCCGTTGCGGAAGACCTTTTCGTTGATGACCGTAAGCAGCGTGTTCTGGATCGCCGGCCCGGCTTTCCATATCTCGTCGAGGAAGACGACGTCGGCGGTAGGCAGATAGCCTTCTGTGACACGCTCGTAATCATCGGAGTCCTTCAGTTTACTAGTGCTCACGGGACCGAAGATCTCATCGGGCGTAGAGAACTTCGACATGAGATACTCAAAAGAGCGGGCACCGGAAAAAGCCTTCGACAGCCTCCGTGCCACCATGCTCTTTGCCACTCCCGGAGGGCCAAGCAGGATGATGCTCTCCCCGGCCACGGCTGCCAACAGCGACAAGGCTATCTCGTTCTCCTTCTCATAGATGCCCTTGTTCAGTGCATCGAAAAGCTGTTCTATCCGTTTCTTTATCATACTGATTTATGTCCCGAACTCAATGAAATTCTACCTATCAATACTATATATGCTTTTACAAAGATACACAATTTCTGAATTATCAGCAATGGTAAGGCCTCAAAATAAAGCGTCATGAGAAATAATACGTATAAAACTTGCGCGCTATTATATAAATTGCACTATAGTTGTGGTAGTAATACTAACAATCGACACCATGACAGACACTAAGACTATCTTACTTAACCGCATCAAGAACATGACTCCAGAAGAAAAAGACAAAGCATTGCTCGCCTACATGCTCAGGGATGCCAGCCCTGTACCACTGTGTACCATTGAGGTTGTAAAAAACAGCATTGGCAGAGGTGTAAGAGGAAGGTATGATGTCGTTATTGTCGACGGCGAAGGAAACCGAAATGTCGTGGACTTCAAGGAACGCAGTGCCAAGATCTTCTATGTACTCCTGCTCATGGCAAAGAACGGCATCAACCGGAGCAGTGTCAGACAGGATCACTTGGACAACTACTACAATGTGGGCTGCGTCCTGTATAATAACTTCGACATCGCTAAGCTTGAATCGAAGTCTGATGAGACTTTCCTGCAGTTCTTCAACAATGCCATTTCAAAGACGCGTACGGCTATCAAAAGTGCATTGAAGGGTATCGACAAGCCTGAACATTACCTGATAGCTGACCCAAAGTCGCATAGCAGCATGCTGTTCATACCACTCGTAAAGGAGTATGACGGCAAGGTCACCTTCTGTGCAGACTTTGTAAGAGAGACGGAAGCAGCCCTTTGATCTGTACCTCAGCCTCCTCCTAATGGCATTTATATTCGATATAGCAGAAGAGTACCGCCTGCAGGAGGAGTATGATAGGCACTCCATACTTGAACTTCTTGTGCATCGTCTTATGATGCCACACCTTCATTCCTACCCATGCTCCGACACTGCCGCCTACGACAGCAAGAAACAGCAGTGTCGCTTCGGAGATGCGCCACCAATGTTCCTTAGCCTTCAGCTTGTCAACACCATATACGATGAAGGTAAAGATGTTGACAATGAGCAAATATATGCCGAACTCCTTCATGCAATACTAATAAGTTCCATCTCAAATATTAACGTAGAGCACCCGGGAATGTCCCCATCTGTCCGCGTGCCATAACCCATCTGATAGGGAATGTAGAACTTCCACTTGTCCCCAGGTGTCATGGCCTGCAAAGCTATCTGCCAGCCCTCGATAAGGTCACTGACCCGGAAGGCCTCAGGATAACCACGTTGCCAGCTGTCGTCAAAGACATGTCCGATGATGAGATAACCTTTGTAGTTGCACGTCACGATGCTGCGAGGGCCGGGATGCTGACTTCCGCTACCCGCAGCCAGCACCTCGTACAATATTCCTTTCGGCAACTTATGAATGCCTTCCTTGTTTTGAAGGTCGAGCATATACTGCTCGTTCTTCTGCTTGTATTCTGTCTTCTTGCTCATAGTTCATTAAAAATCTTAGCAATGCAAAAGTACGAAATTATACAGAAAGAAAAGAGAAGAATCGCTTCTTAGTTACATGCTTCTTTATTCTATCGCAATCATGAAGTTTTATATTTTACGCAATCAGCAGATACACGGCACATCCTGCCAAGAGTATTGCCATAACGGTATCGATAACGCGGGCATGACGCTGAAAGAGGCCATGAAGTGCACCTCCGGCAAAGATATAGACGAGGTTTGCTCCAGGGCCAGCAAACTCAAGGAGTACAGTCACTGCCAGTAAGTCGATAAGACGATGGGAGTAAGGAAGAACAAAGGTCGTATAGGCCATCAGGTCGAAGAGGATAATCTTTGCATTCGTAAACTGAACGATAAAGCCCGAGAGAAAAGAGCAGGTCTTGTCTGCACCTTTAGGCTGACCTGAACTATGATAGATCTGCCAGGCCAGATAAAGGATGTAGGCACAACCGAGATATTTGAGAATGACGACATACCGTCCCATCAACGCCCCTACTTCATGGGTGACAACAGCACAGATGACAGCGGCTACAGTGAATCCCGCCAACAAACCGAGCCACATGACAAGCGCTCTACGCACTCCATTCTTCATAGAACAGTGGAGAGCAAAGAGATTAGCTGGCCCTGGGGTATAACCTACTAAGAGGATTGCCAACAGTAACGAGGGCAAAAGGGATACTGGCATGACATCAGCCGAGGTATTCATCATCGCGGACAAGCACTTTCTCTATCTTGCCGATGTACATGGTGTGAAAATCTCTCTGAGGGTAACTTTGATCCACAGTCTCCTTATAGAAGAAATCCTCTTCCTTGAGTTCCTGGGCATACATCTTCTTACATACAAGCACGAGCTTTGCCTGCTCAAAGTAGGTGGTACCCGAAATTCCCAAATAATAACCATAAAAGGTAGATGGACTATTAAGTTGAGCC
>ERZ809074.1207-NODE-1207-length-35235-cov-28.773110_pt1 | contig 35235 bp, 33 predicted proteins | sample MGYA00520795_ERZ809074 | MGnify/ENA primary metagenome ERZ809074 (study PRJEB31570, sample SAMEA3212989) | Homo sapiens | biome: human-gut; feature: human gut; material: fecal | place: Sweden | collected 2011 ...
GCTTGCTGCTTCCGGGTCCTCGCGCGCGCCGTGCGCGTTTCCCAACCTGCGGTGTTGTCCGCGTTGCTGGTTATTCAGTTGTTTGGGCTTGTGATCCCACCCCCCATATTTCTCCTAAAGAGCACCAAAAGGAGCGCTGCGACCATTCTCGGTCGCAGCGCTCCTTCATTACTTTTCATGGTGCGCTTTGGAATATTCTGTTGCCGGCAGGAGTTCCTGTCACGATTCACATGATAGCACTAGAACAAATGTTTGTCAATGGCTCTTTGTGGAAACTTTTTGTTTGAAGTGCGGAAGTCAGATCTGAGAGGGCGGCATGGCGGATTCGCGGCTGATGAGCTCCCATGGAAGAAGAAGCTGCGGCGCGTCAGCCACGTCATCAGAACCGAGAAAGCGTTTCTGGAGGTACTGCATGGCCTGATACCCCATGTCGTAGCAGGGCTGGGAAACTGTGGAGACATAGGGATGGAGCATATGCGTGTATTCGATGTTATCGAATCCCCACACAGACAGATCCTCTGGGACGCGCAGACCGAGACTGCGCGCGGCCTCGATTGCACCGAGCGCGAGACGGTCGGAAATGCAGAACAGAGCCGAAGGACGTTCCGGCTGACTGAGCAGGGAGTGCGCCGCATCGACGCCGCTAGCAAAGGAATAGTCGGTGGAAGCGTGGACGACATAATCGTGCCGGTAAGTCAGACCGTGGGCACTGAGCGCATCGCAGTACCCCTGAAAGCGCAGGCGCGTGGAGACAAAGGCGTTCTGGCTGCTGATCATGCCAATTTTGGTGTGGCCGAGTTGAATGAGCTGTTCCACAGCACTGAATGCTGCAGCACGGTTGTCGATGCCGACAAAGGGGAGCTTCAGTGACTCAACGTATTCCGAGCAGAATACAATCGGAATTTCATCGGTGTACTTTTTCAGCCAGAGATCGTCCTGCCCACAGGCGAGAATGATGATACCGTCGGCACGTCTCTGAAAGATGGTCTGCTGGAGCAGATCTTCCTGATTGGGGTTATTTTCGATGCTGCAAATGTGCGCGCTGTAATCGAGCTGGCGGGAGGCATCGCAGATACCGGAGAGGATATCATTATAATATGGGTTAGAAAACTGCTGGATAAAGACCATAATCACGCCGGATTCACTCTTGCGGAGATTGCGCGCGGCGAGATTTGGACGGTAGTGTAGCTCCTCAACAGCGGCCATGATTTTCTGGATGCTCTCCTCTTTCACGTTTGGCTGGCCGTTCAGCACGCGAGAGACTGTTGCTACGGAAACGTCTGCATAGCGAGCAACATCCTTAATTGTGACCATATCAATACCCATCTCCTTCAAATTACGAGTGCTTTGCCATTCTTTGCGACTATTATAAACGCAGCGAGATGGGAAAGTCAATGGATTTTCTGGTAATTGACGCCAAAATTATAAACGATTACATATAGATAAAAATAGTGCACAAATAATAAAACGACAATTTGTCAAGATAAACGAAATAATTCGATAAAAACGAAACTGTATTGACAAGAATCATTTCTGTGCTATAATCATAAATAAGAAAACGATTACATTTTCTATGTGATCGAAAATGAAGCAAGAAGGAGACGGAGCGATATGCTTGCTGCGAAATTACCGAGACTAGAAACCGTTGAAGTTGTAGAAGAACCGATTCCTAAGCCGGGCAAAGGCGAGGTTTTGATTCAGATGAAAGCATCGGCGCTGTGCCGGAGCGACCTGCACCGCTACCACGGGACACAGATTTTTGATGAGGACGAATCCGCCTGCTACATCACGCCGGGCCACGAGCCGTGCGGTGTTGTGGCTGAGCTGGGCGAGGGCGTGACAAAGGTCAAGGTGGGCGACCGGGTGGCGCTGTATCTGGGACTTGGCTGTGGTGTTTGTCCGCACTGCCTGCGCGGCGACGTGATGCTCTGCAAGAAGTTCCGCTGCATCGGCTTCGCGGTCAATGGCGCGCACGCGGACTATATGACGATTCCTGAGGAAAACTGCCTGCCGATGCCGGATGAAATGGATTACATCACCGGTGCACTCTCGACGGACGTGGGCGGAACATTGTATACGGCCTGCAAGCGCCTGGGTCTGAACGGTACCAAGAGTGTTGTGATTATCGGCTGCGGTCCGATGGGCAGCGGCGGCATCCTGATGGCAAAGGGATTTGGCGCGAAGGTCATCGCGGTAGACACCGACGAGAAGCGGCTGGCGATGGCGAGAGAACTCGGCGCGGATGAGACGCTCAATCCGATGAAGGTGGACGGCGTAGCGGAGACAATCCGTCTGACCGACGGCCTTGGTGCCGATGCGGCGATCGTGACGGCAGGTGGCAACATTCCACTGAATTCTGCGCTGAACTCTGTGCGTGCTCAGGGACAGGTTGCACTGATTGCAGAGTCGAACAGCGCGACGATTGACCCGAGCAACCAATTCCTCCGCAAGCTGGTGGAGTTGAAGGGATGCTGGTACTTCAACCGGAGCGACTGGGAAGAAATTTCGTCGTTCATTGTCAATAACCACATCGAGCTGAAGAAGATCGCAAGCCATACATTCCCGATTTCGGAGGCAGCAAAGGCCTTCCCGATGTTTGACTCCGGCGAGACGCAGAAAGTTGTATTTGTTTGGGATTGATCCCGATCAAAGATAAATAATTAGGAGGAACTACAATGAAAAAGAAACTGATCGCGCTGCTGCTCTGCCTGGCACTGTTCGCCACGCTGGTAGCCTGCGCAGGGAAAACAACCACTGAACCGACGCAGAATTCGCAGCCGGCGCAGGACAGCACGACCACGACCGACGAAACGACTCCGGACAATACCACCGATGAGCAGCCGCAGGAAAACACAGATGCGGCGAGCTATGAGCAGATCGACTTCCACAACGACAAGGTGTGGGGCGATGTTGGCCCGGACGGCAGTGTGCCCGGTGGACTGGATGACGTGATGCTGACGGACGAAGAGATTCAGCAGGTCAAGGATGGCAACTTCCGCGTTGCTATCTGCTATCACCAGCTCGACAATCAGGTCAACCAGAGTAAGCTTCAGGCGACGCTCGACGTGTTCAAGGAACTGAACATTGAGGTTGTCTGCACGACCGACGCGCAGTCCGATGCGAACAAGGAGGTTAACGACCTTGAAACAGCGCTGGCGCTCAAGCCAGATCTGCTGCTCAGTATGCCGTATGACGTGGAAGTGACCAAGGCAGCCTACCAGCAGTATATGGATGCCGGTATCCCCGTTGTGTTCATGGAAAATGCTTCGAAGGATTTTGTCGCTGGCAAGGACTATGTCTGCGTGACGAACTCCGACTCCTATGGCAACGGCAAGTACGCCGCAATGCTGTTGGCAGACGCCATCGGTTACAGCGGCACGGTCGCCATGGTCTACTATGATGCAGACTTCTTCACCACCAACGAGCGTGACCGCGGCTTCCGCGATCAGATGGCGAACTATCCGAACATTGAGATCGTTGCAGAGACCGGCTTTACGAGCATCGATGTGGTTGGCACGGTTGCTGACGGCCTGTTTGCCCAGTATCCCGATGTCGATGGTGTGTACGCTTCTTGGGACATCCCGGCAGAGGACGTCATCACCTCCGCTCGCTCGATTGGCCGTACCGATCTGAAGGTTACCGGCGTGGATCTCGGCGACAACTCCGCATATATGATCGCAAATCAGGATATGTATGTCGGCACTGCCTGCCCGAAGGCTGTGGAGACCGGCAAGATCGAAGCATATGTCTGCGCAGCGAAGTTGATCGGTAAGGAAGTTCCGACCTATCTCTGCTCGTCTTCGCAGCCTGTCTGCTATGACAACGTGCTTGAGGCCTATGAGATCTGCTTCCAGATCGAGGCTCCGGATGCCGTCAAGCAGGCTTGGGAGTCTCATCAGTAAGACAAATCTCAGCAGAAAACCAGCCTGAAAAATGGGGCATGGTAGAAATGCCATGCCCCATTCTGATTAGGAGTATCAAAATGAGTGACGTTAGCTTTGTATCGCTGGAACACATCTGTAAGTCCTTCGGTGGTGTTCCGGTTTTGAAGGATGTGGACTTTGACCTGAAGGAGGGCGAGATCCACGCACTGGTCGGCGGCAACGGTGCCGGCAAATCCACGCTGATGAAAATTCTCAACGGTGTCTACCGAAAAGACAGTGGCGTTGTCCGTATCCGCGGGGAAGAAGTGGAGTATCAGACGATCCAGGATGCGTGGAAACACGGCATCCGGATGATTTTTCAGGAGCTGAGCCTTTCGCCGACGCTGAGCGTCATGGACAACATCTTCCTGACACGGGAAGAAAAGAAGGGCATCCTGCTCGATAAGAAGAAAATGCGCGCAGAAACCGAAACCATTCTGGAGCGGCTCAACATTGATGCCAAGCCGAACGATATTATTGCGGATCTGTCCGTCGGTACTTGCCAGTTGATTGAAATTGCAAAAGCACTGTCGACCGACGCAACGGTTTTGATCCTGGATGAACCGACGGCGTCGCTGACAGACCGGGAAACGAAGATCCTGTTTGACCGGATGCGGTCGCTGAAGGAAAAGGGCATCTCTTTCATCTATATTTCACACCGAATGAAGGAAATTTTCCAGATTTCCGACCGTATTTCTGTTCTGAAGGATGGGAAGATGGTCAAGACCGCGCCGACCTCGGAGATCAGTATGCAGGAAGTGATCTCATATATTTCGGCGGAGGGCGGAGATCTGACGTATAAGGGAAACTCTGCGGCGATTGCACAAAATGAGGAGCTGTTCCGCGTGGAACATCTGTCCGTCAGCAGCAGTGTCCACGATGTATCCTTTGGAATCCGTAAAGGTGAGGTCGTCGGGATTGCTGGACTAATGGGCAGCGGCCGAACCGAGACGGCGGAGGCCATTTTCGGAATTCGCCGGGTCGGCGAAGGAAGCAAATTCTTCCTAGAGGGGAAACAAATCCGCATCAATAGCGTCAAGGATGCCATCCGCAGCCGGATCGCGCTTGTGCCGGAGGATCGGCGGCGCGAGGGTCTTGTGCTGGAGCACACGCTGGAGCAGAACTTCTGCCTGCCCAATCTGAACAAGATCCGGAGCGGAATTTTCACCGACAACAAAAAGGCCGCACGGCTTTCAGCGCAGTGCGTGGAACAGCTGGCAGTCAAGGCGTCTGGCGTTCATGCACCGATTGTCAGCCTGTCCGGCGGCAACCAGCAGAAGATCGTCGTGGCGAAATGGCTTGAAACGAAGCCGAAGCTGCTGATCATGGACGAGCCGACAGCAGGCGTTGACATCGGCGCAAAGGCGGAGATCATTGAAATCGTGCGGAAATATGCCGCAGAAGGAAATGCAGCGCTGTTTATTTCCTCTGAAATGTCGGAGCTGCTGGCCGCCTGCGATCGAATCCTGGTCTATTGCAACGGGCGGCTGACCGAACAGTATCAACGGGAAAACATTGACAGTGAGGAGATTTTGGAACATGCAATCCAACAATAAACGAATCAATTTTGACCTGAGCAAGTATATTGTATATTTCATTTTCGTCTTGTGCCTTGCTGTCTTCGGGGTCTGGCTTGGAAGCTCGTTCTTCTCGGTCAGCAACCTGCTGAACATCACGCGGCAGGCCGGCGCAATTGCGGTTATGGCCGTGGGCATGGTGTTTGTCATCGGTTTGGGGCATATCGACCTTTCGATCAGCTCAGTGGTTGCCGTCTCGTCGCTGATTGCGGCGCTGATCATGCGCGATATCGGCAGCGTTGCGCTGGCCGTGTTGGCGGCGATCGCGTTTGGCGCAGTGATCGGCACGATCAACGGTCTGTGCGTGACGCGGATCCATATGCCGGCCTTTCTGACGACGCTCGGCACGCAGAGTATTCTCAGCGGTGTGGCAATGTGGATGACCGGGACAAAGGCCGTGACAGTGACGAACAAGACGTTTTTGTTCTGGTTCGGCTCCGGACAATTCGGCGTTGTGCCGATTCTGTTCATCTGGGCGCTCGTGGCAATGGTGGTCGGGTATATCGTGCTGAACCACACGAGCTATGGCCGCAAGATTCTTGCAACAGGCGGCAACATCGTTTCCGCGCGCTATTCCGGCGTGCCGGTCAAGAAGATCACAATGAGCGCGTTTATCTTTATGGGGATGCTGTCCGGCCTGGCCGGAACACTGTATGCCGGCCGTGCGCAGGCAGCGCGCTGGGACTTTGGCAACGGTGCAGAGATGAACGTAATCGCGGCGGTCGTGCTGGGCGGCACGGCGATGTCGGGCGGAACCGGTTCGGCAATCGGAGCCGTGGTCGGCTCGTTCCTGATCATGATGATCAACAATGGTCTTGTCATCGGCGGCCTTGGCGTTGCACAGCAGACACTGATGCAGGGCGTGATTATTCTGATTGCCGTGGCACTGAGCGAACTCGGCAAGAAAAAGCGGGACTGAGAAAGGAAGGCGTACAGATGATTCGAGCAACCAATCACATTGGAATCTGCGTTTCAGACATGGAGCAATGCATCCCGTTCTACGAAGGCGTGTTGGGATTGAAGCGCGTCTATGACGACGAGATGACAGGGCATTTCCTCGACACGGTACAGGGCCGGGAGAACATGCACTACCGAATCGTCAAGTTTGCATCCCCGGAGGGGTTCATCGTGGAGCTGCTTCAGGACTTTGCGCACGTGTGTAAGCCGCAGACGGAAAATTGCTTACAGGATGGCGGTTTGCGGCATTTTGCGTATGAAGTTGCGGATGTGGACGCGGCGTACCAACGGGTCAAAGCGGCAGGATGCGCGACGATCAGTGAACCGTGTACCTCGGAGGACGGATCGATGCGGCTGTTCTTTGTACGTGACCCGGAGCTGAATTTGATTGAACTGATGCAGTTTTTTAAGCCATGAAAGGAGAAAAACATATGAAGTATTCGTTTAACACTTGGGCATACAGCCATTTCCCGTGCTGGGTTCCGTCGTACCCGACTGATGAGGTTATCAAACGTCTGGCACGGATCGGCTATGACGCAATGGAACTCGGCTGCGCGCAGCCGCAGGCCTGGCCGTATTTTACCTCGGCGGAAGAGCGCAAGAAGATCCGCGCCTGCCTGCAAGAGAACCATCTGCGCATCTCCTCGATGCTACCTGCACCCGGCGGTGGCCCCGGCGGCAACATTGCCTCGGCAAATCTGGCGGAGCGTGAGTGGACGAAGCAGTATTGGAAAGACTGCATTGATATGGGTCTGGAGCTCGATGACTGCAAGACGTTGCTCTGCGTGTGTGGCTGGTACATCTACGGCACAAGAAAACGTGACGCCTGGCAGTGGGCACGCGACGCGATCGGTGAAGTGGCCGATTATGCGGCAAAGAGCGGCGTCACGCTGATGCTGGAGCCGACGGCGACAGACAGCAACCTTGTGGAAGGCTGTGACGACGCGATCATGATGATGGAAGACATCGGCCGCGAGAACGTGAAGCTGATGTTCGACGTAACGCACGCGCTGTACCGCAACGAAGTGCCGTCGGACTACATCTATCAAATGGGCAAAAACCTCAAGCACATCCACATGGCAGACTATGACCGCAAAGCGCCTGGCACAGCCGGCTGTGACTTTGTCGACATCATGCAGGCGCTCAAGGACATCGGTTATGACGGCTACGTCACAATGGAAAATGGCTTCCCGACGCGCTCCTGCCACCCGGATGTCGTGGCGCGCGAATCGCTTGAGAATTTGAAGGCCATCGAGGCGCGGCTGAAATAAGCGGCGTCCTTCACAGGGAAATCAGCATAGCAAGAAGGAGAAAATTGTATGATAAATGTTGGCGTGATCGGATGCGGAAAAATTGCGCAGACACGTCATCTGCCGGAGTATGCGGCCAATCCGGATGCGAAGATCGCAGCGGTCTATGATTTTAACCAGGAGCGCGCGGCACAGACCGCAGCACAGTATGGCGCGCGGGCGTGCACATCGTACGAGGAGATTTTCAGCGATCCGGAAATCGATGCGGTGAGCATCTGCGTGCGAAACGTGGATCACTGCAAGCTGACGGTGGAGGCGCTGCGCGCCGGAAAGCACGTTCTTTGCGAAAAGCCGATGGCAGTGACGCTTGCGGAGTGCGAGCAAATGGTGCAGACCGCGAAGGAGACCGGCCGGTTTTTGATGATTGGCCACAATCAGCGCTTGACGCGCGCACACGCAAAGGCCAAAGCGTTGATTGATGCGGGCGCAATCGGAAAAATTTTGACGTTTCGCACAATTTTCGGCCATGGTGGGCCGGAAACGTGGACTGTGGACGCGAAAAACGTCTGGTTTTTCGACAAAAAGCTGTCTGCATTCGGTGCGATGGCGGATCTTGGAATCCACAAGACCGATCTGATCCAGTTTTTGACCGGGCAAAAGGTTTCTGCGGTGCGTGCCTACCTTGGAACGCTTGACAAGTGCACAGCGGACGGCAAAAAAATCGGCGTGGACGATAATGCAATCTGTATCTATGAGATGGATGGTGGTGCGGTCGGTACGATGACCGCAAGCTGGACGTACTACGGCGCGGAGGACAACTCCACGATTCTCTATGGCACGAAGGGAATTATGCGGATCTATGACGACCCGAACTATTCCATCGTGGTGATCGGCCGGGACGGCGAAAAGACGCTCTATGAGATCGACAAGATCCAGACCAATGACAACCAGACCAGATCCGGTGTGATTGATCTGTGGGTCAAGTGCCTCAAGGAGCAGACGCCGCCCGAAATCTCAGGCGAGGAAGCGCTGGACGCGATGAAGGCGGTTTTTGCGGCGCTGGAATCGGCGCAGAGCGGAAAAACCGTGCAGATCGAGGAGGTGACGGCATGAAGCTCGGATTGGTCAGCGCCATCCTGGGGGATCTGGGATACGAAGAAATGATCGACTTTGTCTCGCAGTGCGGGCTGCAATGTGTCGAAGTTGCCTGCTGGCCGCAGGGCAAAGCAGTGCGCCGCTATGCGGGAGTGAGCCACATCGACGTCGACGGACTGACAGAAGAACGTGCGAAATATCTGGTGCAGTACGCGAAGGACAGAAATGTCACGATCTCGTCTCTGGCATATTATCCGAATATGCTCGATCCGAATCTGGAAAAACGGCAGGTTTATATCGATCACTTTCTGAAGGTCATCTGTGCGGCGGATATGATGCACATTGGAACGGTGGCGTCGTTTATCGGCCGACTGCCGGACAAGAGCGTGGAGGACAATTTGCCAGAGGTGGAAAAGGTCTGGAAGCCAATCCTGCGCGCAGCGGAGGAACACAACGTCCGGATCGCGATTGAAAACTGCCCAATGCTGTTTACCAACGACGAATGGCCGGGCGGACAAAACCTGATGACATCGCCGGCGAACTGGCGGACAATTTTGAAGCTGCTGGACAGTCCATACCTCGGCATCAACTACGATCCGTCGCACTTCATCTGGCAGCAGATCGACTACATCAAGCCGATCTATGAATTCCGTGACCGGATTTTCCATGTACACTGCAAGGACATCAAGCTGTATCCGGAGAAGTTGGCAGATGTCGGCACGATGGCCACGCCGCTGCAATACATGTCCCCGAAAATTCCAGGACTCGGCGATGTGGACTGGGGGCGCTACATTTCGGCGCTGACGGACATCGGATATGAGGATGCGGTCTGCATTGAAATCGAGGATAAGTCGTTTGAGAAAAGCACTGAGGACGCGAAACGCGCTGTGCAGCTCTCTGCGAGATATTTGAAAAACTTTGTCATTTGAGGAGAAGGCTCCAGCTATCGCATGGTTGGAGCCTTTTTTTAAGCAGAAACCGGAGGAGAAAGGATGGCGGTTATGCAAAACGAGCAGCTTAGACGGCTGTTTACGCCGATTCAGCTTGGCGGTGTGACGCTGAAGAACAGAATCATTTTTCTGGCGCACTGGACAAATTTCGGCAACAACCACGGTTACCGGGAGGACGGCTTGGCGTCGGAACGGCTCGCCTATCACTACATTGAGCGCGCCAAGGGCGGCGCGGGATTGGTTTGCGTGACGCAGAGCGTCTCGCCGACTGGTCAGATGGGGCGAACGATGGTCAACGCGCATGATCCACGCAATGAGCAGGTGTTCCGCTTTATGACGTCGGAAATCCACAAATACGGCGGGAAGGTCTTTGGGCAGTTTAATCACTGTGGCCATACGTCCTGTATGCAGCGGCCGCCGTTGCTGTATGCGCCGACGCAAATGCCGGGGCCGCACTGTTACGTCAACACGAAGGAGCTTGAACTCGAAGAAATGGAGGAGATCAAGCGGTATTATGTGCAGGCGGCGGTCTATGAAAAGGAATGGGGATTTGATGGCGTAGAGCTGAAAATTGCGCATGACGGCCTGCTGCGGACGTTTGTCTCGCCCTATCTGAACCAGAGAACCGATCAGTATGGCGGCAGCTTTGAAAATCGGATGCGCTACCCAATTGAGATCATTCAGGCGATTCGTGCGGCAGTCGGTAAAGACTACCCGATCGGTATCCGGCTCTGTATGGATGAGTTTACGGAGTGGGGATATAGTTGGGACTACGGTGTAAAGATGGCCATTGCGCTGGAGCAGGCCGGCGTGGACTATATCAACAGCGATGCCGGCTGCTTCAGTAACTATAATTTTGAAATCCCGAACAACTATATCCCGATGGGGTTCGGCGTCTATATGGCGGCTGCACTGAAAAAAGCGGTCAAGATTCCGGTGGTTGCGTTCGGGCGGATCAATGACCCCGTGCAGGCTGAGGAAATTCTGGCGTCCGGCAATGCGGATATGATCGGAATGTGCCGTCAGCTTATCTGCGACCCGGAGACACCCAATAAGGCGCTGCGCGGTGAGCTGGACAGCATTCGGCACTGTGTGGCCTGTTCTGAGGGCTGCGGCATGGTCACGCAGCAGGAGGGCGTCGTCTGCGTACAAAATCCCGCAGCAGGGCGCGAGAAACGGCTTGGTATCGGGACGCTGAAACCGACAGTGGAGCCGAAGCAGATTTTAGTGATTGGCGCGGGCATCGCGGGCCTAAAGACGGCAGAAATTCTCGCTGCGCGTGGCCACCATGTCCGAGTACTGGAAAAGACGATGCAAATTGGCGGCCAAATGCTGCTCGCGGAGAAGATTCCGATGCGCGCGGAGATGGGAGAAATCTATCGCTATCTGCGGGTGCGCCTTCAGGAGATGGGAGTGCCGGTAGAACTCGGCTGCGAAGCGAGCGTGGAGACAGTGCGAACGGAAAAGCCGGATGCGGTGGTTGTGGCGACGGGTTCTTATCCGACGCTGCCGGTGTTCGAGCGTGCCGGGATGCCAGTGCTCGACCCGCGCACGGTGCTGGAGCATTTCGAGAAAATCGGGCAAAACGTCGTGCTGATCGACCGGATCGGCTACTGGCAGGCCATGGGCGTCGCGGACTCTATTGCTGCGCTCGGCGCGAAGGTGACGATTGTGACAGACCGTCTGTATGTGGGCGTAGACATCGAGGAGACGTGTCGGGAGGATCTGAATCTCCGGCTGGCCAAGAGCGGTGCAGTCTCCATCACAAGCCATCGGCTGAAGGATGTGGACGGTGATCGCGTGATTTTGGAGAACGTATTTAACCATGCGGAACAGACGCTCACAGGTGTGGATACCATGGTGATTGCACAGGAGAGTCGGTCAGACAATGCGCTTTACCGTGCGCTAAAGCAAGAAGCGCTCTGCCCAACCTACTGTGTGGGTGATGCAGCCGCGCCGGGGACAGTGCTTCGGATTATTTTTGAAGCCGAAGAACTCGGACGGAAGCTGTGAGGAGGTGTAGAGTATGCGAATTCTTGTGTGCGTAAAACAGGTGCCGGACACGGCAGAAGTTAAAATCGACCCGGTCACAAACAACTTGGTTCGTGCAGGTGTGCCAAGTATGATCAATCCGGCGGATCGAACGGCGCTTACAGCGGCATTGCGGCTGCGTGCGGTGTGTGGCGGCACGGTTACGGTAATTTCCATGGGGCCACCGCAGGCCGCTGCGGAGCTGGAGCGGTGCTTGCGCTGGGGTGCGGATGAGGCATATCTACTGTGCGATCGGAAGCTCGGCGGTGCGGACACTCTGGCAACCGGCCATGCGCTGGCGGGACTGATTGCGCGGCTGGGATATGATCTGGTACTCTGCGGCAACGAAGCTGTTGACGGCTGCACAGGGCAGGTTGGCCCCGGAATCGGTGAGACCCTCGGTATTCCGGCGTTTTCCTATGTCAGTGAACTCCGAAGCGAGGATGGCGCATCCATAGACGTGACGCGCTCAACCGGAGATACGCAGGATACCTATCGTGTAAAGCTGCCGGCGTTGGCGTGTTTGCTGCGGCAGGAGACCGCAGAACTGCCGGAGCGTGAGGACATCCCGGCGGTGCAAATGCTGGATGCGTCGTTTTTGGATGAAACGCAAATTGGAAGTAAAGGCTCGCCGACACGTGTTGTTAAAATTACGGTCAAGCAGCGGGAATACCAGTATTTGCAGGTGGATTATCATTGGCCGCTGGAGCAGCGGATGGACTATATCTTCCGCGGAGGTTTGTCGAAAAAGGATGTGAATTTGCTGCGGGGAACGGCAGAGGAACAGGCGCAACGGGTGCTGGCGGCATTGGAGCGGCAGGAGGTGCAGCAGAGATGATGGAAATTTTGCAGGAACAATGTGTTGGCTGTGGCTGCTGTGCGGATGCTTGCGGCTTTGGCGCGGTTACGGTTCAGGATGGAGTAGCTGTTGTTGCGGCAGATTGCTGCACCGGCTGTGGCGTCTGCGCAGAGGCGTGCCCAACTGGCGCAATCGTAATCGAGCGCGGCACGGCAGAGAGTGATCTCTCTGCATGGCACGGCGTGTGGGTCGTGGGGCTGGAACGGGAGGAAACGATGCTCAGCCGCGTAGCACAGGAGCTTTTGAGCGAAGGAAGAATACTGGCGGATCGGCTGGGCACGCAGTGTACGCTGGTGATTCCGGGCAACACGCTCTATGAGGCATGGCGCGCGGATGCGGCGGCGGTCGGCTGCGACCGAATCCTGCTGCTGCGGGGCACGGAGGAAGCAGATTTCCAGTTTGCGGCGGCAGCGGTAGCACAGGCCGTGAAGGCGCAGAAACCGGAGATTGTGATTTTCCCGGCAACGCCGGATGGGCGCGACCTCGCGCCTAAAGTGGCCGTGCGGCTCCAAACGGGGCTGACCGCAGACTGTACACAGCTCGCCATCGGCGAGCAGGGGCAGCTACTGCAAATCCGCCCGACGTATGGCGGAAGCGTGATGGCAACGATTCAAACGCCGGAACGGCGGCCGCAGATGGCGTCGGTACGACCTGGCGTCATGGAAATTCGCAGAGGGACGCCGAGCATACCGGAGATTGAGCTGTTTGAGGTGCAGCAGGAAGCATGCTTCGGGCGGGTGGAGTTGCTGGAATGCCGAAAGGCGGCGGAGAGCTTTTTGCCGCTGGAGGAAGCGCGGATTGTGCTGGCGGGTGGCTACGGACTGGGGAGCCAGGAGAATTTTCAGAAGCTCTGCCAACTGGCCAACCGAATTGGCGCGGGCGTTGCCGTGACGAGAAAGGTTGTGGACGAAGGCTGGGCACCGGCAGAGATGCAGGTCGGGCAGACCGGAAAGACAATCGCACCGGAGATCTATGTCGCGTTCGGTGTGTCTGGTGCGCTGCAGCACACGCTTGGCATTTCACGCGTGAAGCATCTGGTTGCGGTTAATTCCAATCCGGCAGCGCAGATTTTCCAGAGCTGCGAGACGGCAATCCTCGCCGACTGTGTGGAGGTGCTTGACGTGCTCTGCCGCAAGTTTGGTGTGGAAACAGTATAAACAAAAACGCCCGGATTCCTTCCGGGCGCTTTTGCGCTTGAGTCATGGGAAGATGCCATGGGTGGAAGCTCCCAGCATATTTTTTTTTGGGGGGGGTGAAAGGGAAATCAACTTCTTGTGCAGGCCGCGGCAAGCGATCCTGCGCAGAAAAGTCCGCTAGGCACGATCTTGCTCGTATTATTAGGTCCGCTCATCATCGCGATGCTCGTTGCGCTGATCCTTCGCGGGCAGATGAAATCCGTTCGTAAGTCCGTAGCATCAAATGCCTTTCTCACAGGAGAGTTAAAGCTCATGTGGAACAGCGATGTTTTCACCCATCGCACCGAAACGCGACGTATGATCGAGCGTAATTCGTCATCCGACAACAGCCGTGCCGAGTCCGGTGGCGGTGCAGGCAGAAGTGGCAAGTTCTGAACCGCGTACGATTGGCTAAGTAATCAGTGAAGTCCTTTCGGTTTCCCGGAAGGACTTCCTTTGCTCTGAGCGGTATTTCGTTGTTGTCCTTATGCGTGTTCGCCTACGCCGCTCCTTTTTTATACTTTTCTTCAGTGCGTTTCGTTGTATTTCTGAATGCCGAGGGCAAGAAGGTCCATGGCGCGCTCAAGGTCCTCCTGCTTGAGGACGTAGGCGATGCGGATCTCGTTGAGGCCCTTGCCTTCGGTGGCGTAGAACGGCTCGCCGGCGGAGAACATGACGGTGTCTCCGTGATCTTCAAATTCCTGCAGCAGCCACAGCTGGAATTTCTCCGCGTTGTCGACCGGCAGGGCGGCCATCAGGTAGAACGCGCCGCGCGGGCATTCGCAGATGACGCCGGGGATCTCGTGCAGCTTGCGCACGACCGTATCGCGGCGGCGCTTGTACTCCTGCCGGACCTGCTCGAAATAATCCGGGCCGACGGTATAGAGCGCGGCGGCAGCGATCTGATCGAGCGTGGCGACGGACAGGCGCGCCTGACAGTATTTGAGGGCGTTGGCCATGAAGTCCTTGTTGCGGCTGATGAGACAGCCGATCCGCGCGCCGCAGGCGGAGAAGCGCTTGGAGACGGAGTCGATGAGGATCAGGTTTTCCTGACCGTAGTCAAACTTGCCGAACGAATGCAGCGGCTCGCCGTCGTAGGTGAACTCGCGGTAGACCTCGTCGGCCACGAGATACAGATCATGCTCCACCGCAACGTCGAGCAGCATCTTCATCTGCTCGATGGTCAGGCAGGTGCCGGTGGGGTTGCCGGGGTTCGTGATCATGATCGCCTTGGTCTTCGACGTGATGCAGGCCTCGATGCGCGCGCGGTCGGCATAGAAATAGCCTTCCTCCGGCCGGGTATGCAGCGGATGGATCACGCCGCCGGCCGTGGTGATGAAGGTATGGTAGTTGGGATAGAACGGCTCGGGGACGATGACCTCGTCGCCGTCGTCGAGCAGACAGTTGGCCGCGATCTGCAGCGCTTCGCTGCCGCCGGTCGTCACAAGGATGTCGGACTCGCTCAGCTGCACGCCGATGTTCCGGTAATAGCCCTCGATCGCGGAGATCAGCTCCGGAATGCCGGGGGAGGCCGCGTAGGCCAGCACGGGCGTGCGGAAATTGTGGATCGCGTCATAGAGGGCATCCGGCGTGTGGATATCGGGCTGGCCGATATTCAGATGATAGATCTTCTTGCCGGCTGCCGCTGCTGCCACTGCGTACGGATGGAATTTACGCATGGGGGATTGGCCGCATGCAAGTGCTTTGCTGGACAACTTCATATGAATACCTCCTGTACCCGTATTTTCCGGGATGTCCACCCCGTTTTGTGCATAAAGTTTCGCACAAAAATTTCATTTATCATACCACATGGAAGCCCTAAAAATCAATGATAACTTCTGCGCCGCCGCAGCTTTTTCCGCCGGAATCATACTGTTCGTATGAGTGATTTCCATTCTGTCCATATGGCTTGTAGGTTCCCTTTTGCGGCGGGCTCTGGTATCATAGCAATATCAGGGAGGGAGACACATGCAGATCAGACTTTCAGAGAATATCCGCGCCCTGCGCCGCCGGCACGGGCTCACGCAGGAGCAGCTGGCCGAGGCGCTGGGAATGACGCCGGGGGCGGTGTATAAATGGGAGGCCGGGCTGTCACAGCCGGAGCTGGCGGTCATCGTGGAGCTGGCGGACCTGTTTCAGGTATCCATGGACGTGCTCGTTGGATATGAGCTTCGAAACAACGACAGAGAAAGCGTCATTGAACGATTAAAGCAGTATGTTCATGACAGAGATCATGTTCATGGCAGCGATCCCGTTGATGCGATATCCGATGTAGAAAAAGCGCTGCAGCGGTATCCGAACTGCTTTGAGATCGTCTATCGCAGCGCAAGGATCTACCGTGTAAAGGGGCTGTATCTGAAAAACCCTGCTTATTCCGAAAGAGCAATTTCTCTGTATCGCCATGCCTGCCTGCTGATCGGGCAGAATACTGACCCTGAGATCAGCGAGGTATCCATTCATTTGGAAATGGCGCAGGTGTATATTTCCCTTGGACAGACCGAAAAAGGTCTGGAGATCCTGAAGAAGAACAATCCCTGCCGGCTCAATCATCCGAAGATCGGGGAGGTGCTTGCATCTTCCTGTAATGACGCAAAAGGAGCGCTTCCGTATCTTTCGGCCGCACTGCTGGATCTGACCGTCACCCATATGCAGATCGTCATGGGCTATCTCAATCTATATTGCAAGCAGAGGGACTATGAAAACGCGCTGCTTTTACTGGATTGGGCATTGGCGTTTTATCCAGGGCTGAAGTGTCCGCAGAAGCGAAGCTATCTGGACAAGAGCGAAGCAGCCCTTTGGGCGGTCCGCGCGGATGTGCTCTGGCGTTTGGATCAAAAGGAGGATGCTGCGGACAGTCTCAGAAAAGCGAAGGTCGCCGCGACTGCCTTTGACCGGGAGCCGAATTACGATGCACGGAATATCCGGTTTGTTTCCGCAGCAGAAGCCGCAACGGCCTATGATGACATGGGCAGTACCGCCATGGATGTCATTGATACGATCCTTGCGGACAGCGATGAACCAATGCTGCTCACACGATGGATGAGGATTCAGAATGAAGAATAACCGCAGAGAATATACGGCACAATTTTATAAAAAGAATCATATCGCATTTGCGGCCGCGCTCCTTTCGTCCCTGCTCACCTCCGCGCTGAACCTTTATATCGCGTGGGTGCTCCAGCAAATGATCGACGCTGTGTCCGGCGTCCCCGGCTCCTTTGCATTGTCTGCTCTGCTTTGGTTCGTTCTCAGCGTCATTGCAGCGATCATCTTACTGAAGACTGCGAGTTACTTTTCCAAGCCGTGCTTTATGGAAAAAGCGATGAAGCAATATAAGAATTACGCATTCTGTAAGCTGACAAGAAAAAGCATCTCGGCCTTTGGTGCTGAAAATACCGCGAATTACATATCTGCGTTCTCCAATGATACAGCAACGATTGAAAACAGCTATCTGGATGCGCAATTCAATATTCTGTTCTCGCTTGTCATGCTGCTCGGCGCTCTCATCATGATGATCGCATACAGTCCGATGATGACCGTCGTTGCCTGCCTGTTCTTTGTTCTGCCCATAGGCGCTTCCTATATCACTGGCAATCGCATCGAAAAAGCAGAGCGAAAAATATCCGAGAAAAACAGTGAATTAACAGCTACTTTAAAGGACAGCTTAAGCGGGTTTGCGGTGATCAAAAGTTTCAGAGCAGAAACCGCAATTTTCAAAATTTTTTCAAAGAACAATGCCGAAGTGGAACAGGCAAAATGCGAGAAGCGAAAGCAGGTAACGGTCGTCAGCACGTTGGCCGGAGCAGCCGGAGTCACCGCACAGCTCGGGACATTTTTAGTCGGAGCGTGGCTTGCTCTGTCCGGCCGGGGGATCACACCGGGTGTATTGATCCTTTTTGTTGACTTGACTGCGTATGTAATAACCCCCATTCGCGAATTGCCGGAACAGCTTGCATCCCGAAAGGCGGCAGCTGCACTGATCGATAAGCTTGCTGATTCCCTGGAAGATCATGTCCGGGACGAAGGTTCTCTCGTTCCGAAGCAGTTGAATTGCGGGATCACATTGGAACATATGACCTTTGGTTATGAAGTAGGCTGTGACATTCTGCATGATATCAATACCACTTTTGATGCAGGAAAGAAATATGCTATTGTGGGCGCATCCGGCAGTGGGAAATCCACGCTTCTGAATCTGCTTATGGCAAGCCACGGGAATTACTCCGGGAAGATCTGTTACGATGGGCATGAAGTGAAAAAGATCAGCAGCGAATCGTTATATGACATTGTTTCTATGATCCAGCAGAATGTCTTTGTTTTTAACGCTTCGATCCGGAATAATATCACAATGTTCCGTGAGTTCCCAACAGCAGAGGTCGATCGGGCCATCGAGCTCTCCGGTTTGTCGACGCTGATCGCCGAGCGCGGGGAGGATTATCTGTGCGGCGAAAACGGCAGCGGGCTGTCCGGCGGGGAGAAGCAGCGCATCTCTATCGCGCGGAGTCTTCTGAAGCATGCCTCCGTTCTGCTGGCCGACGAGGCGACTGCCGCGCTCGACGCGCAGACGGCGCATCAGGTCACGGACGACATCCTGTCCCTGACCGGCGTGACGCGCATCGTCGTGACGCATACACTCGAGCAGGCGGCGCTGCGCCGCTACGACGGCATTCTGGTGCTGAAAAACGGGCGCATCGCCGAGTCCGGCACGTTCGACGCGCTGATGGCGCGGAAGGGCTATTTCTACGCGCTCTATACGGTATCGCAGTAAGGAAAAACCGCGGTACATCCGGTTGGATGTACCGCGGTCCTTTTTACAGGAGGAACAGCGCCTCGCGCACGACCTCGCCGACGGTGGGGTGCGGGAAGACGATCTTGTCGAGGTGCTGGACGGGCAGTTTGGAATGGACCATCATGGCCGCGCCGTAGATGATCTCCGAAGCGTAGGAGCCGACCAGGTGCACGCCCACGACGCAGCGGTTTTTCCGGTCGTAGAGCAGCTTGCAGAAGCCGTCGCCCTTCGGGTTCTCCGCCAGATACCGGCCGGAGAGGGCCATCGGCGCCTTGACGACCTGCACGTCGAGGCCCTTTTCCTTTGCGCTCTGCTCCGTTTCGCCGACGCAGGCGACCTCCGGCGTGGTGTAGATGACGGAGGGGATGATGGAGTAGTCGATGCGGTCCTTTTTGCCGAGCATGTCGTTCACGGCGACCTCCGCCTCGCGGTAGGCCGTGTGAGCCAGCATCAGCTTGCCGTTGCAGTCGCCGATGGCCCAGACGCCGGGGACGTTCGTGCGCATACGCGCATCCGTCACGACTGCGCCGCGCTCGAGCGCGAGGCCGATCGCCTCGGTGCCCAGCCCTGTCACATCCGCGCGGCGGCCGGCGGAGAGCAGGACGCGGTCACACGGGACCGTATGCTGCCTGGCCGCGTCCGAATAGACGACGCCCGCCGCCGTCACCGCCTCGACCTTCGCGCCCAGGCAGAACTCCATGCCCTGCTTGCGGTAGGTCTTCATGAGCAGGTCACAGATCTCCGGGTCGGTATTGCCCGCGATCTTGGGCATCATCTCAACTACGGTCACCTTCGTGCCGATGGAGGCGAAGTAGCAGGCCATCTCCAGCCCGATGACGCCGCCGCCGATGCACACGAGCGACTTCGGCTGCGTCTGCAGGGCAAGGATCTCCCGGTTCGTCATCACGAAGCCGGAGGCCAGCCCCTCCTTCACACCCGGGATCGGCGGCACCGCCGCGCTCGAGCCCGTGGCGATCACGAGCCGCGGGGCGGAAAGGACCTCGCCGCCCGCCGAGACCGTGAAATTCTCCCCGTCTTTGCCGAGGATCTTCCCCTCGGCGGAAAAGACCGTCACGCCGTGCGCCTTCATCGCCGCGCCGACGCCGCGGACCAGCGTGCGGACCACGCCGTCCTTCCGCGCGACGACCTTCGCGTGGTCGAACGAGACATTTTCCGCCGTCACGCCGTAATCCGCGCCGTGCAGCGCCGCCTGATACTGCTTGGCGCAGTAGAGCAGGCTCTTGGTGGGGATGCAGCCCTCATTCAGGCACGTGCCGCCGAGGGCGCGCTTTTCGATCAGCGCAGGGCGCAGGCCCGCCTTTCCCGCGCGTTCCGCACAAAGATAGCCGCCCGGCCCGCCGCCGATCACGATCAAATCAAACTTCTGCATAATAGAACCTCCTGCCGTTTTCTCCAGTCTAGCATGCCCCGCCGCAGTTTTGAAATGCTTTTTTGTGATATTTGTATTCTGTTTTTGTTGTTTTATGTTGTTTTTCGAGAATCAAGCTCCCCGCAAAAAGGCGCAGACCAACAAATCTGGCCTGCACCTTCGATTGTTTGCAATGATTCAACGGCAACTAGCTGCAAATTTGATACAACCTCTCAGTCTCGGCTGCGCCGAGCCAGCATCCCTACCCCTTTTGTCCCTGCGGGACATTTCCCCCTGATAGGGGGAATCGGCCCCTGGGAGGGGAGCCTTATTTAAGGTTGGATGCCGATGGGGGTCCAGGTGTGGGCTTCGAGGTCGAGGCGGTAGCCGCCGCCGGGGCGGGGCTGCCATTCGTAGCCGTTTTTCTCTTCCTCCGGAAACAGCGCCTGCATGATCGTCAAAACCGTCCCGCCGTGCACAACGGCAAGAATATCCTCCCCCTGCGCCTGCATCCGCGCCAGCCCCGCGAGGATCCGCGCCTGCGCCTGCGCAAAGGACTCGCCGCCCGGCGGCACGTTGCCGAACCAGTCGCCCGCCAGCCAGGCCGCGTAATCCGCCCGGCCGTTCAGCTCGTCATAGGACTTGCCCTCGAAAATGCCGAAGCTGATCTCGCGCAGCTCCGGCCATACCTCGTGCGGCACGTCGCCGTAGAGGAGCCGCAGCGTCTGCTCCGTCCGCAGAAGGCCGCTCGTGAGGATCTTCGCCTGCCCGATGGGCGGATAGAGCCCGGCCGCCGCAGCTTCGCGGAGCGCGTCGGCCCCGGCCTCGCACAGGGGCAGGTCCAGCGCGCCGTAGTACCACCGCCGCACGTTTCCCTCGGTCAGCCCGTGGCGGATGAGCGTGAGGCGCCTCATCCCTTCAGCTCCATGGGCAGGCCGCAGAAGATCCGCGTGACCCGCTCCGCCCGCGCGGCGAGCATGGCGTTCATGCGGCCGACGGCCTCGCGCCACGCGCGCTGCTCCGGGTCGATGGGCACGACGCCGCAGGAGATATCCTCGCAGAGGAGGATCTTATCCGAAAGATCGAGCGCCCGCAGCTCGTCCGCCGGCTCCTTCCCCGCCTGCACGCAGGCGAGGGCAAAGCGCTCGAGATGCCGGACGCACCGCGCCGCGGGGTCCAGCGCAAGGCCCTCGCAGGTGAAAATATCCGCGTCCTGCAGGCCGTAGGTCTGTTTTGCGTATGCAGTCTTTCCCTGATACGCGCCGCCGATGATCAGGATCATATCGTTACCTCTCAGAAGATCGCCAGGATCAGAAGCCCCGAAAGCTCGCCCAGCGTGATGGAAAAGCCCGCGATATCACCGGACATGCCGCCGAGGTTCCGTCTGGCCAGACGGCAGGCGAGGATCGTCGTCAGCCCCGCCCAGGCGACCGCCAGCGCGCAGCTGGGCTTTGAAAACAGCCATAAAAACACGACGAACATCACGGCGATGTACATCCCGAGCAGGATCCGGCGCTGCGTCTTCGTCTTCCCGGCCGCAAACGAGCCGGCGTACTGGCTGGTCTGCATGGGCGCGAAGGTCTCCACCGCGACGCCCGCCATGCAGCGCGTCACGACCGGGATGAGCAGCAGCGCCCGCCAGATCAGCGAAAACGAGCAGTCCGCCAGCGCCGCGAACGACAGCAAAAACAGCAAGACCGCGCTCACGACCGCGAACGCGCCCACGCGGGAATCCTTCAGGATCTTCTGCCGCGCGGCAAGATCACGCCGCGACAAGATCGCGTCGCAGCAGTCCAGGAATCCGTCCAGATGGAAAAAGCCCGTCACGAGGAAGGGGACCGCCGCGAGGATCGCGGCCGCGAGAAAGCCGGTAAAGCCGAGCTTTGCAAAGATCCCCGCGCACAGCGCCCAGATCCCGCCGACCACCAGCCCCACGGGCGGCAGACACACGATCTGCCACGGGCGCAGCGCGTCGTCCCACACCTTATAGGGGCAGGGGATGGCAAGATAGGTGCCCCAGGCCATCATCAAGGCCGTCAGCGGCTTGCGAAGTTTTTCTTTCACCGGTCAAACCCTCCTTTGTACCAGTACGTCTGCGCGCAGCACAGCTCCGCGGCATTTTCGCACGCCGCGGCGAGCGCCCGGTCGAGCCGGGCAAGGCCGCGGCGGTAAGCTTCTGTCCACGCGTCATACTGCCCGCCGTCGGCGTAGATATAGTCGCTGACAAACACGCAGCAGCGCATTTGGCGGGAGAACGCGAGCAGCTCGCGCTCCAGCCGTTCGGGCGCGTCCGCGTCCAGCGTCCCGTCCGCGCGGAACATTTCGTTCGAGAGCAGCGCCGTCACGCTGTCGAGCAGCACCGCGCCGCCGGGGTCCATCCGGCCCAGCGCGGAAAGGATGTCCGTGCCGCACTCGACGGTGGTAAAGCCGAGCCCTGCGCGGTCGTCGATGTGCCGCCGGATGCGAAGCAGATCCTCGTCGTCATGCGGGATCATGGTGGCAAGATAATAATGCGGACCGGGCTGGGCGCAGACGATCCGCTGTGCCAGCGAGGATTTTCCGTTCTTCGCGCCGCCGGAAAGAAAGTAATTCATACGGTAAAACTGTCCTTTTCTCGGATCTCGGTCAGGTAGGTATCGTCGATGGCGGCCTCCGGGAAGGTAGCCATGGTGCTAATGACGGCGCAGGCCGCCTCGATCACGCGGAAGGCCAGCGGGCAGCCGCTGCCCTCGCCGAGGCGCATGCCAAGCTGCAGGCAGGGCTGCAGGCCGAGCAGCTGCTCCGCGACCTTGTAGCCGCGCTCATAGGACACGTGCGAGCCGAAGAAGAAGCCCCGGGCGTTTTCGCACAGCCGCGCGGCGCACAGGGCCGCGACGATCGAGATGAACCCGTCGACCACGACGGGCAGCCGCGCATGCGCCGCGCCGAGGAAGACGCCCGTCATCGCACACAGGTCGAAGCCGCCGACCTTGCACAGAACGTCGATCGGATCGTCCGCGTCCGGCCGGTTGACGGCCAGCGCCTGTTCGATCACCTGTTTTTTTCTGCCGAACGCCGCGTCGGTCAGTCCGCCGCCGCGGCCGGTCACGGCCTCGACGGGTTCTCCGCTGAGCGCGCAGAGGACGGCGGACGAGGTCGTCGTGTTGCCGATGCCCATCTCGCCGACACCGAGCAGGCGGATGCCGTCCTGTCTGGCCTGCGCGGCCAGCTCCATGCCGGTCAGGATGCCCTGCACCGCCGCCGGCCGCGGCATGGCGGGGCCGGCCGCAATGTTGGCGGTGCCCTTGCCGAGACTCCGGTCCAGGATCTCCGGGCAGGTATAGGGCAGGGCGATGCCCATGTCGACGACCGTCAATCCGTCGTGAAAGTGCTTCGCCAGGCACGACGCGCCGGTCAGGCCGCGCGTTAAGTTGATGGCCTGCGCGCGCGTGACCGACTGCGGCGCGGACGAGACGCCCTCGCTGACCACGCCGTTGTCGGCGGCCAGCACATAGATGCGGGTGGGGGCGGCTTCGTTTTTGACCGTCCCGGTGATGCCCGCGAGGCGGATGGAGATCTCTTCAAGCAGCCCAAGGCTGCCGGGCGGCTTGGCCAGCGCGTCCTGCCGGGCTTTTGCCTCGCGCATGGGCGCTTCGTACAGGGGGCTGATCCCGGAAAGCAGGCGCTGCAGCCGCTGTTCATTCTCTGTCATACGATCACTCCAATAGTTCCTGTTCTTCGAGCCAGCGAAGGCTCGGGCGGTCCTGCATGAGTTCGAGCGTACAGGTCGCCTCCGGCGCGAGCTGCGCAAGCAGGCGCAGCAGCGCGGCGCAGTCCATCTTACCGTCCATGAGCGCCGCGTGCAGGTCGCGGCCGCCCTCGTTGTTATGCAGGTGTACGTGGGAAAGGAACGGCGCGCACGCGCGCAGCCACGCCTCCGGCGGCCCCTTGGACGCGAACGTGTTCGCGTGGCCAAGATCGAGGCAGATGCGAAGCCGCGGATCGTCCACACTCCGGACGATCTGCGTCAGCAGCGCCGCCTCCGGCTCGAGCACGTTTTCGAGGCACACGGTCAGCCCCTCCGGGACCTCCCGGATGAGCCGCCGCCAGAAGATGACCGACCGCTCCACAAACCATTCTGAATCATACACCAGCGGCAGAAAGCCCGCGTGCAGCACCAGCTTGGGCGTCTGCAGCTCCTGCGCCTTTCCGATGGCCTGGCGGTAGCGCGTCTCGGTCACGCGCAGGACCATGGGGTCGATGGCGGCGGGCGTCAGCTCGTTGAACGGGCCGTGGAGCACAAAGCGGTCCGCCGCGGCCAGACACCGGTCCAGCGGGCACTCCCACGGCTCCGGCGGCGCGCCGTCGAGCCGCGCGGCGGTGCAGAACTGGGCAAGCTCGATCCCGACGCCGAAGTCCCGCGCGCTTTCGCAGCAGTCCTCGCCGATGGACGAGACATAGAGCTGCGCCCGCTTCACGAAAGCTTCCCTTCCTGCAGCATGCACCAGACGCGGAGCGCGGCGGCCTGCGTCTTGGCGTCAGGGATCTCGCCGCGCAGGACGCGGTCCACCAGCTCGCGCAGCGGCAGGCGGAAGACATTGAGGAATTCATCCTCGTCCAGCTCCCGCTCGCCGAAGGTGAGCTGCCGGGCCAGATACATGTGGATGACCTCGGTCGAATACGCGCAGGTGGGGTAGAACCTGCCAAGTGGGATCAGCTCGCCCGCGACCGCGCCGGTCTCTTCGCGCAGCTCGCGCAGGGCGGCGGAGGCGGGATCCTCGCCGATGTAGTCGAGCTTGCCGGCCGGGATCTCGGTGATGACCTCGCCCATGGGATAGCGGAACTGGTGCTCGAGCAGCACGTCGCCGTTTTCCAGCAGCGGGAGGATGCAAACCGCGCCGTGGTGGACGGTATATTCGCGCGTGGCCTGCTTGCCGTTCGGCAGGCGGATGGTATCCTTGAAGATGTGCAGCACGTCGCCGTCAAAGATCGGCTGGGACGAAAGCTGCGTTTCCTGTAAATTTTTGAAGTCTTCCATGGGTGTTTCGCTTCCTTTTTCGTTTTTCTTATCTTACCGTTTTGCGCCTGCAAAGTCAAATCCCGCCTTGTGTATTTTCCCGCGCGCTGCACATACTAGGCCCAGAGAGATCGTTGGCAGTGCTTTTGCAGGATCTGCCGCCGGATGATCCATACGCAGGTGCGCGCAGATCAGCCGCCGCGCTTCGCCGGAGCGGCAGAAGGCAGGCAGGACCCAGGTTCCGCGTCCCGCTGATCCGGGCGGAGTCTGAATCACCGCCCGGTTTCTTTGCAGCCGACGCCCCGGCGGCACCATTTCACCGGGCAGGCTGTTTTTTCCGGCAGAGGCCGGGAGTGAAGATCCACTCCCGGCCTTTTTCGCGCACAAAAATTTTTCTTGCAACACTTTCCTGTTTTCTGCGACTATATAGGTGAGACGTCTCAAAACACGCAAGATGTAAGGAGGGTTTCATACGGACGATCAGAAGATCCTACGGGGACTCAAACGGCAGGACAGCGCCGCGCTGGAGGCTGCCATCCGCCGCTACAGCGGCTACGTTGCCGCCGTGATCGGCAACCAGCTCGGCAGCTTTGCCGCCGGGGAGGATATCGAGGAGCTGGCCTCCGACGTGTTCGTCGCGCTCTGGCAGGCGGGCAGGACGCTGCAGACGGAGCATCTGCGCGGCTGGCTCGGCCGTGTCGCGCGCAACCAGGCGATCAGCTTCCTCCGCAAGCAGCGGCTGCAGCTCGTGCCGGACGAGGACTATCTTCTCGTCGACGAGCGCGACGCGCAGAAGCTCCTGGAGGCGCAGGAGCGCAGCGACCTGCTGCGCCGGGCGCTGGCCGGACTTTCCGAAGAGGACCGGGAGCTGTTTCTGCGCCGGTACTACTATAACCAGACTGCCGAGCAGATCGCGCAGGAAAAACATATGAACGCCAATACGGTCCGCAGCCGGCTCGCCCGCGGGCGGCAGGCGCTGAAGGCCGAATTACAGAAAGGAGCGATCCAGATTGAAGATCTCTGTGCAGAGTCTGTTTGAGGACTATGAAGACGATACCGTCGAGCTGCGCCGCGACGCCGACACAGCCCGCATTCTCGAAAAAACCATGGCGAAGCTGCCGAATGCGCGCAAAAAGCGCCCGCTCCGCCTCGTGCTGATCGCGGCAGCAGCCGTGGCGGTACTGTGCGGCGCGGCAGCGATCGTACATTATGCCTCCGTCGAACCGGCGGAGCAGCCCTATACGCTGAAAAGCGTCTTCCGCGATGTAGACGGCACCACCATCCGGCAGGATATCGATTTCACGCAGGACGGCGCCGTCACCTTTGACACGGACGGAAAAACGGACGGGTTCCTCTGCGGCATCTCGCAGATCCCGCAGCAGGCGAACGGCATTGATGCCGGGCTGACCAGCACGCTGTACGAGTCGCTTTCCTATGCCGACCAGTATGAGGGCCAGCACTTCCTGTCTTCGCTTTCCGACGAGGAAAAGCAGCAGACGAAGGAGCTGATCACCAGGATCAACTACCATGACAAGGTCGGCGACGACGATTGCAGCGTGGAATGTCTGTCGGTCAACGACGTTGCGGGCGTCGATCTGCTCTTATGGGGGCATGACACCCAGCTCATCAAGGAGGGCACGATCAACGGCCTGTACGCCGCGTGGGTGGAAAACACGACCGACCCGCCCGCGCCGGACGGGAACGGGCGGATCAGCGTGAAACAGCAGTACCTGTTCCTCTATGACCCGGACAAGCTGTGCGTGGTAGTCCTGTGGGGAAAGTGGGAGACCTGCGAGGCGCTGGCCGCGGAACTCACGATCGTTCAGACCGACATTCCCACACCGGAACGCAACCGGGACTTCATCTGGGTCGGCGCGCTGGGATAAGCGCCGCGGCGGAAGATCTTCCCTTTTTCCTCTTGACAATTTTCGTCTAATGCGTTAGACTCAAAGCATCAAGGAAGGTCTAACGCATTAGACAGGAGGACTGCCCATGGCCACACCGAAGATCTTTGAGAGCGAATACCGTTTCTGCCTGATTTTATGGGAGCGCGAGCCGGTATCCAGCGCGGAGCTGGCGAAGATATGCAAGGAAAAGCTCGGCTGGAGCCGGACGACGACGTACACGGTCATTCACCGTTTGTCGGAGCGCGGCGTGGTGAAGAACGAGGGCGGGCTGGTCTCGTCCCTCGTATCCAAGGACGAGGCGCAGGCGGCGGAGCTCGACGCGCTGGTCGAAAAGACGTTCGAGGGGTCTTTGCCCGCGTTCGTCGCGGCCTTCGCGCGCAAGACGAAGCTGTCGCAGTCCGAAGTCGATCAGCTGCGCGCCATGATCGACGGATTTGAGGAGGCACAGAAATGACCGACATCTTTCTCGGGTTTCTGAACCGCAGTCTGGCCGCGGGCATTCTGATCCTGGCGGTCGTGCTCGTGCGGCTGGTATTCAAAAAGGCGCCGCGGTGGCTGCTGTGCGCGCTGTGGGCGCTGGCGGCGGTGCGGCTGGTGTGCCCGGTGTCGATTGAGAGCGTGCTGAGTCTCATCCCGAGCGCCGAGCCGGTGCAGCCGGAGATCATCGTCTCCGCGCAGCCCGCCATCACGAGCGGCATCCCGGCGGTCGACGCGATCGTCAATCCCCCGCTGGCCGCGGCGTTCACGCCCAGCCCCGCGCAGAGCGCGAACCCGCTGCAGATCTGGACATTCGTCGCCGCGTGCGTCTGGCTGGCCGGGATCGCGGCGCTGCTGCTCTACGCGGCCGTCTCCGCCCTGCGGCTGCGGCTGCGCGTGCGCACGGCGGTGCGGCTGGAGGGGAAGGTGTACCAGTCGGAGTTCGTCTCCTCGCCGTTCATCCTCGGCGTGATCCGGCCGCGCATTTATCTGCCTTTCGGGCTGGAGGCCGGGGCGCAGGCGATGGTGCTCGCGCACGAGCGCGCGCATCTGCGGCGCGGCGACCAGCTGTGGAAACCGCTGGGCTATCTGATTCTGGCCGCGTACTGGTTCAATCCGGTCTGCTGGCTGGCGTACATTCTGTTCTGCCGCGACATTGAGGCCGCGTGCGACGAAAAGGTCGTGCGGGAGCTGGGTGAAGGGTGCAAGGCGGCCTATTCCCGCGCGCTGCTGGCGTGCAGCGTACCGCGGAAGCTCATCACAGCCTGCCCGCTCGCCTTCGGCGAGACGGGGGTCAAATCTCGCATTAAATCTGTCCTGAACTACAAAAAGCCCGCGTTCTGGCTCGTGCTGGCGGCGGTGATCGCGTCGGTCGCCGTGGCGGTCTGCTTCCTGACTGACCCGAAGCGCGAGGAGCAGACGGAAGCCGCTCCGGCGGAGACCGTGGACGTCACGCCAGTAGCTACATCCGATCTTCTGGACGCGGATTACCCGTCCATACAGACCTTTGCCGACGCGTGGCTCGCACAGGCGACCTCCTCGCAGCAGGTCGAATATGAAGTCCAGACCGAAAGCGGCTCCGAGACGGTGACGGATACCATTCATGACGCGCAGGCGGTGAGCCTCGAGCAGCTCGCAGAGCTGCCCGATCTTGCGCCGGGCGGGACGCTGCAGCTGTGGAGCTTCCATATCGCCGTCTCGCCGGAGGGCATCGACCCGGATACGGTCCTGCTGTCCACCGAGCGTGGGATGTCGATGATCGACGGGCGGGCGTATCTGCTGGACGGCAGCCGGTATCTGGCCGTCTGCCTGTACGGCAAGGACCGGTATCAGATTCTCTCTGTCCAGCACGACACCGACGGCACGGCGCTCGGCAGCTACGAGACGCTGGACGAGCTTCCGGCCTATCTGCACGATTTCTTCCTCGACTTTGCCCACCAGAGCAGTCAAAAAGCACTCAATGAAGATTTCTTCACCGGCACGGACGGCTATGGCGAGTCCGTCACAGTACCGGCGGTCTTCACGGCCGCCACGGAATCCGGCGGCGGCGACTGGGGCGCGTATATCCCCGCGGAGGGCTGGCTGCGGAATCTGGGCAGCCGGCTGTGGTACAGCGAAAAGACCGGCGCGTCGTTCGAGGTCGTCTATTACCCGTCCGTGCCCGTATCCTCGCAGATCGCGAGCTATGACGCGGGCGGCTATGCCGGGCTGGCGATGACGCGCTGCACGGTCTATGGGCTGGGCCCCGAGTCGGCGGTCTATCTCTACGGCGCGGAGGGCGGCTGCTTTGAGGTGCGCATCCGCTGGGATCAGGGCGAAAACCAGACGGACGCTTCCGGCTATAATTCCTACCTGCAGTCCTGCTTCGAAGAGCCGCTGCTGCGGAAGATGGCGATGAGCTTCTACCCGCTGAACGCCGACGGCACGGCGCAGAAGCGCACGATGCTGGCGCAGGCGGGCGGCTACACGCTCTATGTGCGCACGGAGGCGACTGACTGCCCGTACGGCGACGAGAGCTGCCATCTGCACACGAAGACGTCCCTGTCCTGCGAGATGGCGGACGGAACGGAGCATCTGCTGGATCTGGGAGCCGACAGAACCTACTGGTTCATGCACTATGACGTGGGTGGCGGCTTCCTGCGCGTCGGCTGCCTGTCGCAGGATCCGGCGCACGGACGGCGGTTTTCGACGTGGTCTCTGGATATCTTTGTGCCGGAGCTGCGCATCGGGCACTCCAACTCTTACTCAAACGTGACCCTCTCCGGTGAGAATCCCGCTGCACCCGAAACGGTCGCGACCGACAGCACCATGCCCATCCAGCCCTGCGAGCTGACGCTGCCGAACGGCGTGTATCTCGGCCTTGATTACGAGACGACACTGCAGCTGGCGCAGGCATACCGCGGCAGCCGCGTGTATCGCGGGCAGACGCCGGGGGATAACTTCACCGTCGACGGCGTGAGCTATTATTTCTCCGCGGACAGCGCGGGCGTCCTGCGGCTGGATTCCTATTCCGTCATCACCACAGAGCTGGCAACGCAGAGTTTCCTGCGCGGCATCAAGCTCGGCGACGGGCTGCAGAGCGTACTGGATACGATCCCGACGGCAGACTGGAAGCCGGAGGAGCTGTATGCCCAGCTTCTCTACGGCGAGGATCTGGTCAGCGGCGACCGGGCGGTGCTGTACTGGAACAGCTCGATCTACCACCCCAGCTATTACACCCTGATCATCAAGTCCGGTGCGGATTCTGCCAACATCAAGTTCGATCATGACGGGTCCGTATCCGGCATCTACGTTTCCAATTACTAAAGAGAGAGAGGCAGCTATGGACGAATTTTATCAGCAGGAGCATCAGGCGTGGCTCGACGAGCAGAACGCCGTCATCTCCTTCCATGAGATCCCGCAGAGCGAATATTTCCGCGCGCCGGACGGCGTGTTCTGGGTGTACATCCTGTCGCTGCTCGAGCGCGGATACCGGGTGCAGTGACGCAATGGTCTTGCAAATCGCGCGCACTGCGGTATAATAGAAAGAAAAACCGCAGGAGGAAACAATTATGATCGCACTTGCATGTGACCACGGCGCACTGGACCTCAAGAAGGCTATCATGGCGCATCTGGACAAGCGTGGGCTTGCCTACAAGGATTTCGGCTGCTACACCAAGGACAGCTGCGACTACCCCGACTTCGCGGGCCCGGCCGCGCAGGCTGTCGCCAGCGGCGAATGCGACCGCGGCATCGTCTGCTGCACGACGGGCATCGGCGTGTCCATCACGGCCAACAAGGTCAAGGGCATCCGCTGTGCGCTGCTCGACAACCCCATGTCCGCCCGCCTCACCCGCGAGCACAACGATACCAACATGATGGCCCTCGGCGCAGCCGTGACGGGCGAGATGCTGGCGCTGGAGATCGTTGACGTGTGGCTGGATACGGAATTTTCCCATGCCGAGCGCCATCAGCGGCGCATCGACAAGGTCATGGCCTACGAGCATGACTGACTGCCCGCGCCTGCGCGCGCAGATCGAAGCGTTCTGCCCCTATAACGAGCAGGAGACCGCCGACCGGCTGCAAATGCTGCAGGACATCGACACCTTCCCGGTGCTGCTGACGCGGGACAACGCCACGGCGCACTTCACGGCGTCATGCTGGATCGTGAATCCGGACCGGACGAAGGTCCTGATGGCCTATCACAATCTCTACCAGTCCTGGGCCTGGCTCGGCGGGCACGCCGACGGGGAGGAGGATCTGCTCGCCGTCGCCCTGCGTGAGGCGAACGAGGAATCCGGGATCCGGGCCGTGCCCGTTTCCCGGGACATCTTTTCGCTGGAAATTTTGCATGTGGCGCCGCATGTGAAGCGCGGAAAATTCGTCTGCGCGCACCTGCACCTGAACGCGACGTATCTGCTCGAGGCCGATGACCAGGCCCCCATCCGCTGCAAGCCCGATGAAAACAGCGCCGTGCGCTGGCTGGACACGGCGGAGGTGCTGGCCGCCGTCTCCGAGCCCGCGATGCTGCCGGTCTACCGCAAGCTGATGGAAAAGGCCGCGCGATAAAAGAAAAAACTCCCGTGCCGTCCGGCACGGGAGTTTTTGCAGTTTATTTTGCGTACTCGACCGCTTTGGTCTCGCGGATGACGTTGACCTTGATCTGGCCGGGGTATTCGAGTTCGGACTCGATCTTCTTGGCAAGATCGTGGGCGAGCAGGATCATGTTGTCCTCGGTGACTTCCTCGGGCTTGACCATGACGCGGACCTCGCGGCCGGCCTGGATGGCGTAGGCTTTTTCGACGCCGGGGAAGGAATTGGTCAGCTCTTCGAGCTTTTCGAGCCGGCGGATATAGTTCTCGACGTTCTCACGGCGTGCACCGGGGCGTGCAGCGGAGATGGCGTCGGCCGCCTGCACGAGGCAGGCAATGACGGTCTGTGGCTCGACGTCGCCATGGTGCGCCTCGATGGCGTTGATGACGACGGGATTTTCCTTGTACTTCTTGGCAAGCTCGACGCCCAGCTGGACGTGGCTGCCCTCCATCTCATGGTCGACGGATTTGCCGAGGTCGTGCAGCAGGCCTGCGCGCTTGGCAAGCGTCACGTCGACGCCGAGCTCGGATGCCATCAGGCCCGCGATGTGCGCGACCTCGATGGAGTGGTTCAGAACGTTCTGACCATAGGACGTGCGGTATTTCTGGCGGCCCAGGAGCTTGATGAGCTCGGGGTGCAGGTTGTGGACGCCGGTCTCAAAGGTAGCGCGTTCGCCCTCGACCTTGATGGTGTGGTCGACCTCGCGGCGGGCCTTTTCGACCATGTCTTCGATGCGGGTGGGATGGATGCGGCCGTCGGCGATGAGCTTTTCGAGCGCCAGCCGCGCGACCTCGCGGCGGACCGGGTCGAACGAGGAGACGGTAATGGCCTCCGGCGTGTCGTCGATGATGAGGTCGACGCCGGTGATGGTCTCAAGCGTGCGGATGTTGCGGCCCTCGCGGCCGATGATGCGGCCCTTCATTTCATCGTTGGGCAGCGGAACGACGGAGACTGTGGTCTCGGCGGCATGGTCTGCCGCGCAGCGCTGGATGGCGGTGGCGATGATCTCGCGGGCGGTCTGGTCGGCCTCCTCCTTCATCTGCGCCTCGATCTCCTTGATCTTCATCGCGGTCTCGTGGCGGACATTTTCCTCGACGCCCTTGAGGATGTAGGCCTTGGCCTCTTCCTGCGTCAGGCCGGAGATCTTCTCCAGGACCTCCATCTGGCTGCGCTTGAGAGACTCGACCTCTTCCTGCTTCTTGTCGATGGCCGCGATCTTCTTGGCCAGCTCGTCCTCTTTCTTCTCGTGAAGATTGATCTTCTTGTCAAGGGCTTCTTCCTTCTGCTGCAGACGGCGCTCCTGCTTGGAGACCTCTGCGCGGCGCTCCTTGACCTCGCGTTCGTATTCGCTGCGTGATTTATGGATCTCTTCCTTGGCCTCGAGCAGCATTTCGCGCTTCTTGTTCTCGCCGCCTTTGATGGCTTCGTTGATGATGCGCTTGGCTTCCTCTTCTGCGCTTCCGATCTGCTTTTCAGCGACCTTTTTGCGGTACAGGATACCGGCCGCGAAGAAGACTGCGCAAAGCACGACTGCCGCGATGCTCAGGATGAGGCATAGCGTATTGAATTCCATAAACTGCGAATGACACCTCCTGTTTTCAGTATTGGGTACGCCGGGAGCCCCGGCGATCTGAATCATAAAGCGCAACAGGCTTCCCCAAGTCCTGTTACAGCCATACAAATCCTACCCTACATTGTACTGTTTTGCAGCTTTCGTGTCAAGCGCAATTCGGAAAAATGCACGAAACCGAAGACGCCTGTTTGGATGGTTTTGTCAAGAAGGGCAGTCCGCCGCCCTTTCCGGGCAGTTGACAAGCAGAAAAAAGTGTGGTTTCATAAGGGTGGAACGGCCGCCCTTATTCCGCCTGCGGCGCGGCGAACAGCTGCGGCAGACGGCGCGTGATCGCCACACAGAGGAAGCTGCCGAAGGCGATCTTCAGCAGATCTCCCGGCAGGTAGATGAGCATGCCGTTTTTGAGCACCTGCCAGAACGTCAGTCCCTTGCCGAGATACGCGTTGGCGATCAGCGCCAGATACGGCACGCCGACGGCGTAGAGGACAGCCAGTCCCGCCAGCATCGCGAGCGCCGTGCGCCAGAACGTCAGCGGCCGCTTTGCAAGCTTGCCGATGACGAACGCGGACGGGATCAGGCCGAGCAGGAAGCCGAACGTCGGCTGCAGCACGTAGGAAAAGCCGCCGCCCAGCGCGAAGATCGGCACGCCGACAAGGCCGATGAGCACGTACACCAGCTGCGAGAGCGCGCCGTAGCCCGCGCCAAGCAAAATCCCGGCCATGGCCGTGAACAAAAACTGCAGGGAAATGGCCGCGAGGGCAAACGGGATCTTGAAAAAGGCGCCGACCGCGGTCAGGGCGGCGAACAGGGCGGTCAGGACGAGCATCAATGTCTTTCTGTGCTGCATGATTGGGTTCTCCTTTTGTAAACCTATTTTGAATCGCAGGTTTACAATACAACAGGTCAAACAAAAAATCAAGGATGAATTGAACAAGATGACAAAAGAAGAAGTCTTATCTCTGCTGCTCACGGCCGGCGAGCCGGTCTCGGGCGAGCATATCTGCCGGCAGCTCGGCGTGACGCGGGCCGCCGTCTGGAAGGCCATCGACCAGCTGCGCCAGGAGGGCTATACCATCGAGGCCGCGCCGCGCCGCGGCTATACCCTGACCGCGCGGCCGGACCGGCTCGATACGGCGCAGGTGCGCGGGTATCTGGCCGGGCATCCGTGGCAGCCGCTCGTGACGGCGGTCGAGCGCGTGGATTCGACCAACAACGCCTGCAAGCGGCTGGCCGCCGAGGGCGCGCCGGACGGCACGGCCGTGCTGACCGGGATGCAGACCGCAGGCCGCGGGCGGCGCGGGCGGACGTTCGTTTCGCCGCCGGGCGGGCTGTATTTCAGCCTCATCCTGCGGCCGCACGCCCAGCCGGAGGCGCTGATGCACCTGACGGCGATGGTCGCCGTGGCGGCGGCGCGGGCGATCGAGCGCGTCAGCGGCGTCTATCCCGGGATCAAGTGGACGAACGACCTTGTGCTGGGCAAGAAGAAGCTCTGCGGCATTCTGACCGAGATCGGCATCGAGGCCGAGTCGCGCGAGGTCGACTACGCGGTCGTCGGCATCGGCATCAACTGCGCGCATGCGGAGCTGCCGCCCGAGGTCGCGGCGATGTCGGCCGATCTGGAGACCGCGACCGGGAAAAAGCCGGACCGCAGCCGGCTGGCTGCGGAGCTGGTACGGTCGCTGTATGAGATGGAACAGGCGCTGTTCACGCAGAAGGATGCGTGGCTGGCGGAGTTTTCGGCGCACTGCGTCACGATCGGGCAGGATGTGAAGCTCGTGCGCGGCGACGAGGTGCAGTTCGCCCACGCCGACGGCATCGACGGCGAAGCGGCGCTGCGCGTGACCTACCCAGACGGCACCGCCGGCGTCATCGCCTCCGGCGAAGTCTCCGTCCGCGGGATGTACGGGTACACATGACCCACAGCTCCCCTGGAAGGGGAGCTGTGGGCCGAAGGCTGACTGAGAGGTTGCTGCAGATTTGCATAGAAAAACCCAAACCGCAAATTCAGTTTGCGGTTTGGAAAGGAAGAAACGAGCACAGAGGATAAGAAGCCTTGCTTGCAAGGATTCGTTCCGTCGTGGTCGTTTCTGACGCGCCTCCGGCGGCCCTATCTTTTCCCTTGCGCGGGAAAAGATAGGGAAGAAAAGGGCGCTTGGTTACGGTTTGGTGCTTTCTGCATCTGATTTCAGGCTGGAACCGATGTTTTCGTCTGGCGTTCCACACGATAGTCACCTTACGAGCG
>ERZ809074.1208-NODE-1208-length-35221-cov-23.448530_pt1 | contig 35221 bp, 20 predicted proteins | sample MGYA00520795_ERZ809074 | MGnify/ENA primary metagenome ERZ809074 (study PRJEB31570, sample SAMEA3212989) | Homo sapiens | biome: human-gut; feature: human gut; material: fecal | place: Sweden | collected 2011 ...
CTCAAACACCAGTGGATTCACTTCCATCCCGGTTCGACCCCGGGTCTGGGTACGAGGTAAAAGGATAAGTAGTTGATAACAAACGACTTATCCTTTTTGTCTTTTAAAAATGTTCCCGTTTTGTTCCCAGTTATTAGGAAATGAAATGTAATTGAATAGAATTGAAATTACTTAATAAGCAAGATATGGAGTATGAAGTTTATTATAAACTCAACGATAGGACAGATATGTACTATGTGAGCTTTTCACACAAGAAATTGTCCAATGGAGATATTCTCTATTCAATAAAGAAAGAATTGATAAAGCATTTAAATCTTACTTCAGGTGAAAAATTGGAAATTATTTCAATAAACAGAATTCGATAATTAACCATGCAAAATAGCTCAATCATATCTAACCAAGAGAAATTCTTACTATATTCTCATTATTATAAATATATAGGCTTCAATAGTATAACTTATATAAATGGGTTCTTTGGGAGGAAGAATATTTTGCGTATATTTACCTTGCAAGATTTCTTTAAATATTATGATAATGAGATATTAAAAATAAAGATTGCATTGAGAGGAAATGCATATTGGTTTGTATTTGATTGCATAAAAGAAATCTCTCCAATTTTTAAATATGATGTTATAAATAATCATTTAGATGTTATTTATGAAGCAGATGAATTGGTAAATGATAATACACAGATAAATGACGGGATTGTTACAACTGCGTTACAATCAAGTCCTTACTTTTCTTTTAAAAACATATTTCGAATAAAGACTAATAGCTTTAAGGGTTGGTGTTGGTGGAAAGATATTGTTATTTGTGAACTTAAAGATGTTGTTGAAAGCAAAATCAGCTATCAAATATTGCATATAGATGAAATAGAATTGTATGATAATATAAATATCGATCACACACAGACGCAGTATGATTTTGTTCAACAATTCAAAAAACCTATATCCTATTTTAGAAAAAGAAAACATGAAACAGAACTGTATGGTGAGGTAGAGTGGAAATCCTATTTTTGGAATTCTGCTACAGGAATTGGGGTTATATCTGGGGGGAATTCTTTCCGTTGTATTGATATTGATGGGTGTTCTTCTTTTGATTTTGTGGTAAAACTTCTACATCTTTTGGGCCTTAATGAAAGTTATAGTTGGATTGTAAGAACAGGAAGTAAGAATGGCTTTCACATTTGGATTAAAACAGAAAAACTTCCGAGTAATTTGTTGATGAATGCTCACGCAGAAAAACTTTTTAAAAATGCAGGATTTATTGTTTTTGAGCCAAAAGATGAATATAAGACTATATTTAAAAGAATAGAATTACGTTGGAAGAGTCATATAATCATGCCACCTTCAAAATCAGGGTATGGTTATTATTATGAATTTGTTTATGGATTACCGAATGATATTCCTCAAACTATTTCTTCTGATTCTCTACTTTCTACACTAAATGCAATTGGATATAACACGGCTTTAAATTATGAAGAAATAATTCATTGTAAAATAACAAGTGTTGGGCCAAGTATTCGTAGATATAATTTATATCAAACTGTAATTCTTGTATTGGATTTAGAAACTACAGGATTAGCTAAAGATTACAAAGATTCATTTGATAATGTAGATAATTGGCCTTATATAGTTCAAATCAGTTATCAAATTTTATCAGGCTATGACAATGATATATTGAAAGAAGCAGACTATATTTTGCGGCCCAAAAATTTCATTATTCCAGAAAGTTCTATCTTATTGCATGGTATAACTAATGATATTGCAAATGAAAAGGGATGGGATAGAAAGGATTTCTATAAATATTTTGTTGAACAATTAAAGGCTGTTCATTATATCGTCGCCCACAATGCTGATTTTGATGTAAATGTATTGAAATGTGAATTGTTGCGTTATACAGAAATGACTGTTACTGAAATTAATGCACTATTCAGCGGTATTCATATAATTTGCACGATGAAAGCATCTGTGAATTTATGTAAAATATCAAGAAATAGCAATTCAAGTGAATACAAATATCCTAAATTAAACGAATTGTATAATCATTTATTTGGGAAAGGTTATGAAAATCCTCATAATTCATTGTTTGATGTTAGAGCTACAACAGAATGTTTTCTGGAATTAAGCAAAAGAGGAATTATAGATTATTGCAAAAATAGTCCGATTCAATTAAATTTTGTTTCAGAAAATAATTATTGTTGCCAATGTGGAGGAATTTTAGAGCCAGCATATTGCTCTTTTCCTAAGTATAATTGGAACTTCGATTATATCTTACAATGTAGTAAATGTAAATTATTTTATGTTGCAGGATATAGAACCGATGATGATTTATATTTTTAAGGATTCATTTCCAACTATAAATTTCAATAGCTTATTTATGTTTATGCCAGTAAATATACACATCCCGTATCGAAATCTCATGGTTAAGATATGCCCGACTGATTTCAGTCGGAAGTGTATAAGCCGGATAGTCGGCAACTTTGAAATGCCAGTAGATGCCTCGGTTGTCAGGATAAATCCTACAGTTATGCCGTTCGCAGAAAAGGCGTTCACCTTCGGCGGTATAAAGGTAATAGTTAGTTGCCGCTTTCTGTAATTCTGTGTTCTTTTCTTGAAGCTCACGTACTTTTGCGGCAAGTTGTTCCCGCTGTTTTTGCTCGGATTCGTAGGCAGATAAATCCATTTCATGCCATGAACCGGTCTTGAAATATTCGTTGGTACGGTTGATGTATTCTCGGATAGCGTCTGTTACAAAAGGTAAACCGTGGATGTTAGCCAGCCGTGCAATCTGATTGAGGTTGACTTGCATCTTATAGCTGATGTTGGCCGTGCGCTTTATCCGCTCGCTCTCCTCTATGGTGAGTGCGGCTGACAGTTCTTTGCCTAATGCAGCTTCGCGGATGAACGCTGCCACAGACAGCCGTGCGGCATTGGCTTTCTGCTCAACTACGGCATATTCCGCTTCGTTGAACTGTATTTCCTTGCGCTTAGTGCGTTTGTTCCCATTTTCTGTTTTCATCTTCTGTGTCCTCCTTTTCGTTGTTTGTTTTTGTTCTTATCACGGTCAAGCGTGTTATCGCTGCTGCCGCTGCCTGTGCCTATTCGGGCAACTGTCGGTTGAATGATAAGTTCGGTTATACCTTCCATTAGATTGCCACTGATAGATGACGTTGCAGTTTCTTCATCGTTATTTGCTGCAAAATCAGAATTGGTGTCCTTATTGGATGCAAGGTTGCTGTTCCATTCTGTATAATTCTGGTGTCCGTGGTTATGTATTTCTGCAGTCCGACTTTCATTTTTACTGCTGTCCTTCATGTCACCCGTTTGCATCCTCTTCCGGTGATTGGCTGGTGTCAATCCCCATTGTTCCGTCACGGAAATGGATGCTTCTTTTGCCGCCTTTCCGATGTTGGCAAGATTGGCGCGTGTGCCGTCATCCAATACCACGTTTGCCAAAAAGTGGAAGTGTGGATTCTTGTCGTCCTTGTCGTGATGGCGACCGACAATGAATTGGTCAAAGCGACAGCCATGCCGTTCCATGTGCCTTATCCAATCTCCAATTATTTCTTCGGCATGAACTTCAAGCATAGCCGTGTCATTGACATGAAATGAGATAGGAATATGTACGGCTTTCACTTTTAGTGACGGGCGCAATGCGCACTGGCGATTGAAGTCTTCGGTGAGTATGCCAATATCGGTAAGGCTGCTCACTCCACGGGCAATGACTACGTGCGCCCCTTTCTTGGGATTGAGAATGTAGTCAATGGTCTTGCCCGGATTCTTGCTGTATCTTACTTTGGTTATCATTCTGCGTTTCTGTTTTTGATGGGGAGGGGTGGCAGCAGATTTCGAACCACAGATGCGTATGATACGTATCTTGGTACCGCTTGCCACCCCTCCATACATTATTGCTACTTCTGTCACACCGTCCGGTATTATGGTCGTGATGTCTGAAACAGATTCCACCGTTGATTTTGTTGAATCCGTTGAGCGGAATACGAAAAGAGGGAAGAAAAAGTAGGATGCTTTACATCGTATAGCGTTGTCAGCAACCGATTTTCTCTTTTGGCAGGCAAGACTTTCCGTTGAAATCTGCTGAGGGTGTTGTTGAATCATATAGGCCATATACATATGTTCTTTTTTATGTTTCATCAGACTCAACAAATTCAACGGTAGTCTTTCAACTTTTCACGGGTAACGGTATAAAAACGTCCCACTTTCTTGGATGATGCGGAATACTTCTTCCCCGGCAACACGGATATTTGGTAAGTGGAATAAGACAGCGCATTGGGAGCGGGCTCCAGTTTCCAGCATTGTTGCAAGACATTCCTCACCTGATGGCGTTCCACTCTTATCATCGAATAGTTGAACAATGCCAACAGGTCGTTGATGCAGAAATCCACCACATCCACCTGCATTGTATCCATGATGTCAAGCAACAGTTCTGCCATATCAAGTTCAATGCGGCTCCGGTTGCAGCGGATGATTTTCTCCAATGCTTCCGTGCGTATGAGTGACGGCGCAAACCACATGCGGCTTTCTTCTTTGGTGGTCAAATTCCGATGTTGCAGGTGGTACAGAAAGGCCGGAATCTCGTCTTTCAGTTTCTGCAAGAATGATGTGTCATCTTTTTCCAGCCTGCAGACCTTTCTCACCCAATAGCGTGTTTCCTCCGGCTCAATGTAAACGGGGAAATTCTCATTATTGGAACATAGTACGAACTTGGCAAAGAACTGTACTTCATAACGGTCTTTGCCTTTGGCTTCCATTTTGTAGGAATGTGCCGTACTCAGGTTCTTCAACCGCTCGCTGTCCTCACGGCGGTTAAGCAACACCTCATCCACCACAATCATCAGCTTACCAGCCCAATCCGCATTAAACTGGCTGCGGAAATCCTCATTGGTATTGAACGTGACATTCTCCTGAAACAATGCTTTGAGAAAATTCAAGAATGTACTCTTGCCCGTATTTCGTTCTTCCGACACCAACAGGAGTATCGGCAACTTCTGTGTTGGTTTCAAGTATAATAGCTGGAGGTAATCCATTCCCAACTCATACTGTTCACCGAAGATATGTTCCACTAAAGAGCAGATATGTTGAAAATCCCCTTCTGCCGGAATATGGGTTATCGGTTCATAGAGATTATAAAAGTCGTTCACATTGTGGCGATAGTCCGTATGGCTGGGCATGGTGCAAAAACCGTCATATTTGGGTATCTGCGCTATTTCATCCTTGCTATGGTCTTGTCGGAAGGTACTCATCTTCCACTCCACACGTATTTTGCGAAACGAGCCGTTCATCATCGGTTGGTTCAATATTCGGAACAGTGTGGTGCCGATACGTACATATTCATCCTCCACTCTCCCGGTTTGTGGAATTATATTCTCATTTGCTTCCATTGTCGCCAGTTTTGCTTGTTCCACCCAATATGCGCTTCACATCCGACAGTCGGTATCTTACCTTACTGCCAACCTTGACGGCTTTCAGGTAGTTCCGTTTGTTCCAATGCCATAAGGTCGCATCGCACACTCCGCACATATCCTTTACTTCTTCCCGGCTTAGCAACCGTTCTTCGTCGGCAGCACGGAAAGCCAATGCCACTTCGTTTATCGCGCGATTGATAAGCTCGTCCGAGAACACGCGCAAATCCTCACCTGTAATCTCCAGTTTGATGTTTGCCGTACCATTGGAGATAATTTGCATCAAGTCAGTCATAGTCAAAATCAATGCCGCCGGATTGTCCGGTGCAACCGTTTCGGCAGCATAATAAACGATTGCATCACCGCTCTCATATCGGAACGATGGTGCAAAAGTATAAATGGATTTCGCTAAAATTCAATGATTTGCGTTTCGCTTATTTCGGCGAAATTGGAAACGAAAGAAACGAAATGAATATTGAATGAATCTCGTTTATCGCTATGCTTAAAATCTCATTTTGGCAAGACTTTACCGCAGCACTAATACTGGATTATTCAGAAGTTGGTCTATCACGGGATGATAAATGTCTCCATCGGTAACGGCTGTAATGGTCGTAACTTTATTCCCACCGTCTTTGGATGAAGCACCGCAATGATAAATCTGCTCATCGGCTGTTTTGTAGTCGATGACGATATATCTGTCATGGAATATACCGCCGGATGTTTGCAGCGAAACAGAAACATCAGGATATTCCCGGCAGAAATCATTGAACTCTGCTTGGTGTAATCGGTTGCCCGTATTATCTGAGAATATCGTTATATTCACATTGGCAGGAACATCTTTCAAGAGAACCAATGTCTTTAAGCCGATATAATTATCTATCACAAATATCGTTTTCTTGGCTGTAGCATAAATCTGTTGGTAAGCCAAATCGGATTCCACAGGTTGGCCGTTGAGTATCAGCCAGCCCCTTCTGACAGTAGGATTGCTAAAGTCAAGCATGACATTCGCCAGTTCCGACTTCGTTACAACATTGCCCAATGTATCTATTATACTGGCAACCTTGTCATCAACAGCTGATAAGGATTTACGCAAATCAAGCAAGTCTTGTGTGTTCTGGGTTGTTTGCAAAGATAGTTGGAGATATTCCCTCTGCCCCAATAATGGCTGGTTGTCAACAATGTAGTCCTTCATCTGCTTAAAGATGCGAATCAAGGCTTTACTTTGCTTGGTTGCCAACTCACCTTTCAAGACGGTCATAAGCATATAAATTCCTTGCTCCGTAAAGGCGTATGGATTGTATCTGCGACCTCCCCAACTTGAGGTGGAATTTTTGCACCTCAAGATTTCGCACTCCTCATCGGTCAACTGAAACATGAAGTCTTGCTCAAACTTCTCAATGTTGTTCTTTACCTGGCGGTTAAAATCCTTGGTACTATATCCGTAGATTTTGGCCAAATCCATATCAAGCATTACTCGAACACCCCGGACATAGTATATAAATCCTTTCAGATATTCGGCATTGACTTCTTCTGTGATAATGTCTTTATCCATATTCGTAAGCTATTATGTTCGTATTTTTTTAGTCTGCTTGGGTAAGATAACTCCGCCATTCATTTATGTACCTCCGTTCAATACCGCAGTCTTTTATTTTCCCTTTATTCGTGCTGTCGTTCAACTTCTTAATGGCTATCTGCAAGTTACGCACGCTTTTCAGGTCGCAGTTGGGTAATTCATTGCCAAGTAACTTATGGAATGTAGTCACATCGCAATGACTTATAAGCTGTTCTTCCTGCAATGCAAAATACAGCCTTGCCAAATCGGTGCCGGTGTGCTGTGTAGAGACTCTTAGCTTGATTTTTTCCAAAAGCGTTTCTTTGTCGCCAAGCAGATAATCCCGTAAGCGAAGTGACTGTTCCGTATTTGTCGGTATTTCCGTTATCACTTCATTCACAGACTCTAATTCCTCAATACATGATTCCATCACATTCCCTTCTTCAATGGCTTTCTTCTCACGCTTGAAACTTTCCCAATCCTCTTTCGTCCGCATCTTATTGCGGATACTACTCTTAATGACAACCCGAATCATGATTGCAGCGATTTTCTGTTCTATGAAATTGTTCCTCGGATTGTTCGCTTCCGCTTCAAGTTGGTTAACCATCGTTTCATAGCACTTGCCATAATACAGCCATGCCAACATAGCCGGAACTATCGAATCTTTATCTATGTTGTGAAATTCATCTACCAATAATTTAGCGGTATCTGCATCTGCTGCATAATCTTGCATTTGCCGTTCATCGGCAAGGTCACCGTGACATTCCGTCTGATACCTGCGCATCAGCTTGGGAGCAAGTTTCATGCCTACTTTGAAAACTTTGTATAGTCCAATAGCTGATTTGTCATTGACTTCCACAACGAAACGGTCGTATTCCTCCGGGTGACTATCAAGCCAATCTTTAATCTCCTGCTTGAAATGTTCAAAATCCTGTTGAGCCATAGTTTGCCTTTGTTTAGTCCAACAAATGTACGAGTTCCTGTTTCATCTCTTCATCTATCTCTCTGTAACGGCGGAAAGCCTTACTGCCTTCTTTATGCCCCGATACCGATGAAACCAAATCCGGGTCCTTCACCTTTTTATACATATTCCCGATAAAGGTCTTTCGAGCCGTATGTGTGGTGGCGACCTCGTACAGATATTTCTGCTCAGGCTTACGGGTCAGAGGATTAAGCACCGTAACGATTCTGTTCAGTCCGGCAAGTCTGAAAGCCTCCTTGATAGCCTGATTATATTTCTGCTCCGATATGAACGGAAGCAAAGTTTCTCCATCATAGTCTTTGTAACGTTCAAGTATGGTTTTGGCGATGTCGTTCAATGGCACTCTCACCGTTCTTGGATTATGATTGCGCGTTTTTCCTTGAATGTACTCTAATGCACCATTCACGAGGTTTTTCTTCGTGAGCTTATAAAAGTCGCCTACACGACAACCCACCACGCTTTGGAACACAAAAATGTCACGTTGCACTGCCAATTGTGGGCGCATAGATAAATCTGCTTCAAATAGTTGGTTACGTTCCTGCAAGGTTATATAAATAGGTGTACCATAAAGACATTCTTCAATCGGAAATTTGTCAAACGGGCGGTTGATAGTCTTCCCCTGATTATAGCACCATATAAAAAAGGTACGTATGCGCGAGAAGCAATCAATGAGCGTATTCTTTCCTCTGGGTTGTGGAGTACGCTTTTCGGGAATAGTAGCGTAAATCTCAGGATATTCTTCGGCGTAAGCGTGTTCACTCTCCATAAAATCCCAAATGTCTGCAAGGGTATCTTTGGTAACTGTATTTATGTCCAGCGAAAAGTCTTTCATGCCCCTTCTTGTTTCTCTGATGAACAGCTCATAGCGCATGAGAGCTCTTTTTACCACACGGAAATTCTTTTTCCTCACTTCTGACAAACTATGCTTTTCCAGAAATTCATCAAACAGTTCGGTAAAAGTTGGTGGATTTTCAGCGGCCAGTTCTTCTTCTGTCTTGTATTTGTCCGGGTGATGGAATCTGTCTATCACTTCTCCTAACCATTCGCTGTCGGCATCATCCCTATATTCCCTTTCAATCATTCGGGTCAATGCCTGTACCTTATGATTCAAGTCTATCTTTTCATCTTCCGGCACTAAAGCCACACGGTCTTTATATCCCTGCTTTTCCGGGCTCCAATGGTTGGGGCTAATGGAAAGTTCGCTTGCCGCCTTGATGTCTTTCTTTCCGTCACGCAGACGGAAATAGATGGTGGCTTTGGTCTCCAAATCATTCTTCTTTGCCGTTTTTCGTATGAATGCAGTCACTTTCATAAGCTTCGATTCTATTTCTGGATTGAACACTGCAAAGATAGTGAATTGTTCCCAAATTGTTCCCGTTTATCCCAAATTTGTTTCAATCCAATTAAATTGAATCACTTTTATATTCTGATATAAGTATTTAATAATCAGTTTAGTTTAGTTTAAACTTCATCGTTTTGCTATTTAAACTGATTGTTCCAGATTTAATATTTCAAATGCGGGTCTGGGTACGAAATAAAGAAGCGGGGAAAGTTTTAATGCTTTTCCCGCTTTCTTTTTATACTTATCTTTTATGCCCTTTGCTCATGGGAACAGATATCTGGCAAGAGATAGAAGTACTGAATCAAGAATTTGTGAGGCTTGGTATCAGTCAGTCGGTAGACTATGAAAAGTACTACCTCTATTCGCTTATTACCCATTCTACTGCTATTGAGGGCTCTACACTTACCGAATTGGATACCCAGTTGCTTTTTGATGAGGGGGTAACAGCCAAAGGAAAGCCGTTGGTCTATCATCTGATGAATGAGGATTTGAAGAAGGCATACGAACTCGCCAAAGAAGAAAGTGCACAAAATGCGGAAATTACGCCTGTTTTCTTACAAAAATTGAATGCTGCTCTAATGCGTACTACTGGGAGTGTATATAATGTAATGGGCGGTTCTTTTGATTCTTCTAAAGGTGAATTTCGTTTGTGCGGCGTTACTGCTGGGGTGGGCGGGTGTTCTTATATGAGCTATCCTAAAGTTCCCGCTAAAGTAGAAGAACTTTGTTCTATATTGAGAGAAAAGCAAAAGAATATGGAAACATTTCGGGAACGATATGAATTGAGTTTCAATGCTCATCTCAATTTGGTAACCGTTCATCCGTGGGTAGATGGCAATGGGAGAACGGCTCGTTTGTTGATGAACTATATCCAGTTCTGCCATCATCTTTTTCCGACGAAAATCTTTAAAGAAGATAGGGGCGACTATATTCTTTCTTTGCGGCAGTCGCAAGAAGATGAGAACAGTCAGCCTTTCTTGGACTTTATGGCAGCGCAGCTGAAAAAATCATTTGCGTCAGAGATTGAGAAATACAATACTGGACGTAAAAAAGGTTTTAATCTCATGTTTTGAAAAGCGACGATTCCTTCCTGATAAGCTCATATAGGCATTAGCTGATTGTGCTGTATCATCCTTTTGTATTGGGTTATTCTCAAAATATTCTCTTCTCGGCATTAAATACAAAATAATGGGTGTAAAATGCAAATTTATTTCGTAGATACTGTTTTCGCATTTATTTTTTTCTAAATTTGCAGTAGCTGGAATCTTATCTAACTATTTAATTATTAAATGTTTGCCAATTATGACAAAACATGTTCCTCTTTTTTTACCTCTCGGAAGTATTCGGTTACTGACGATATTCTTCTCTTTTTGTATAATCTTTGTTCATCCGGCATTGGCTGACAAAATGGCTGAAAGCCCCGAACTTTTCGATACTGCTTTCACCTTGCAGGAAAGGCTTGATATTCCCGACGGGTTTGTTCAAAGAGAGATGGTCTATATTTCCATTCTTTTAGGTACATTGGTGCTGTGCCTCTTCTTTTTCTTCATGCAGAGGCGGATGAAGAAATTGAGGGAAAGGGACCGGGAGAGGTATCTGCAACTGTTGGAAGGCATTCTTGATAATCTTCCCATTGCGGCAAAAGTGAAGGATGTGAATGATGGGATGCGCTATACTTTTTGGAATAAAAAGGCAGAGGAACTCTTTGAATGTTCGGCCAGAGAGGCTATAGGCAAGACGGATTTTGAAACAATGCCAGAGGCTGCGGCTTTAATTAGGAAGGAGGATGAAGAGTTGGTCAAGACGGGGATTCCACAAGAAGGTATACGACGTTTTTTTACCAAGAAGAACGAGGAGCGGTTTACCTTCCAGAACAATAATTTTATAAAGCTTTCTGATGGTCGCAAGTGGATTGTTTATACTGCTTGGGACATTACTGATTTGAAAATCATGGAGCGCAAACTACGTCTGGCCAAAGAGGAGGCTGAGGAGTCCAACCGGATAAAATCGGCTTTCCTGGCCAATATGAGTCATGAGATACGTACTCCGCTCAATGCAATAGTTGGTTTTTCGAGTATTTTGGCCACGGAAGTGTCTGAGGAAGAACGGGTGGAGTATCTCGATATTATAGAGCGGAATAATGAACTGCTGTTGCAGCTCATCAATGACATTCTGGATTTGTCGAAGATAGAAGCCGGTACATTGGAGTATGTCTATGCTAACGTGGATATCAATAAAATGGTGTCCGAGATAGAGCAGGCTACAAGTATCAGGCTGACCAATAAAGACGTGCGTCTGGTCACGGTTACGCCATTGCCCGGTTTGCTGCTGTATACCGATCAGCGCAGAATTACTCAGGTATTCAATAACTTCATCAGTAATGCGCTGAAGTTTACTGCTGCCGGTAGCATTACCATTGGTTACGGAATGCCCGAAAATAGCTATATCCGTTTTTATGTCACCGATACCGGGACGGGGATATCATCTGAGAATGCGCAGGGGATTTTTAACCGCTTTGTGAAGCTGGATTCCTTTAAGCAAGGTACCGGACTGGGACTGGCCATTTCGCAAAACATTGTGAAGGAACTGAAAGGAGAGATAGGGGTGGAGTCACAGTTGAGCAAGGGCTCCACTTTCTGGTTCACGTTGCCTTTTTATAAGATGGACGCGCACCGTTCTATCTTTCCTTGATGCTGCAAGCTCAATCCAATGAAGGGACATCGATTGTCTGGCTTTCCTCGTTCCAGTTGTCAAGGGTGAATTCTCCGGATGATTCTTCGGAAAAGATGTCTCCCAGAGTGAGGGTCAGGGTCAGTTTGGAGTTTGCTTCCAAAGGTCCGTTCAATGTTTGCTTGAAACTTTTCACGTTTCCATTTTTCAGTATGATGCTCATCTGGAATTCCGGTTTCCCGAAAGAAGGGAAGAGCATGACGGTGGCGTTGCTCATTTGTGTACCGTCGACGGAACGGACCAGAGGGAAGGCTACTGTGCGTGGGCTTCCTTGAGGAGCGGCGGTGTAGAAATTCAGTTCTCCAGCAATATTGGTGATGCGCACCACCATGCTGTCGATGCTCGAACTGAGGATGCCGTTGTTCTTGTCCTTGATGATTACTTTCAGTCCGGTCACTACCCGTTTGAGGGATGCTTTCAGGTCCTCACTTCCAATGTTGGCAGGCTGGACGGCGTGTACCAGGTCGAATACCGGATAATAGGTTGTGTCCGCTTCCATTTTGAATAGGGAGAAGTGTTGCCGGGACATGTCTTCGCCTAAGATGTAGACCGGGTCCCTCATGAGAGGATGTGCATAAATCGGCTCCTCGTATTTAGGGGTTCCCCAATAAATCATGTTATAGAGACCTGCGGGTAAGGATAACTCTCGATTGACGCCATCGTTATAGAAAGCTCCGTCTTTAACTTGGTAGTAACCGTAAAAAGGTGTCAGCTTCCGGTTTATGTAGTTTCCATAATAAATAGAGGTGCCCGCCTTGCAGGGCATGATGGTCAGTATGCCGGTCAGCGGGCTTTGTCCGCTTTCTGTGGACACGTCCATCAAAAGTCGTGGTGATACCAACTCACTGCTTTTTTCTATCTGGGGCGGATTGTCATCGGCGCAGCTTGCCACGATTGCGGCAAGTACTGCAAATACTACTAATTTTTTCATTATCTGTTAAGCTTTAGGTTGTTCTTCCTTGAGAACGTTTTTAGAAAGAAATGGTTCTTTGTACTCCGGAGAAAGTATATTGGGGATGGAAAAGTGAGGTGAAACCAATTCCGGTATTGAGGGGAATGGGAAGAATAGCCCCTCTTCAAAAGGCTTAGAGAAGGGATGGAAAACAAATTATACCTTTTTTAGTAACATTTTAGAAGCCTTGATTAACGAAATCATATACTCTTCGTAACAATTTCTCGACATTCTTTTCTTGTTCCTCCATACATTTGCATCCGAGTTCTTTGGTATTAATTGAAGAACACAATGAATCTTTGATATTAACCATTAAATAATGTACAATGAGAAAAACATTCTTGGAAAAGTGCATAAATCTGCGTTTATGCCGTGTTGCATTGGTACTTTTGTTTCTTGTACCTGCAATCAGTAGCCTGCAGGCTAATCCTTCTCAAAACAAGACCATTTCGGGTGTTGTGACATCGGCTACGGATAGTGAGCCGTTGATAGGTGTCAGCGTGCAGGTGAGAGAAACCGCTACGGGTGGAATTACCGACATTGATGGCCGGTATTCGGTAAGTGCCCAACAAGGACAGACACTGGTGTTTTCTTACATCGGTTATCAATCACAGGAAATCAAGGTAGGTACTTCTTCCGTCATCAATGTGGTGCTGAAGGAGGACACGGAAATGTTGGATGAAGTGGTTGTAGTGGGCTATGGTGTCCAGAAGAAGAAATTGGTGACGGGTGCCACTGTTCAGGTGAAGGGTGACGAAATAGCCAAGATGAATACAACCAATCCCTTGCAGGCTATGCAGGGACAGACACCGGGTGTAAGTATTGCTTCGACTTCCGGTCAACCGGGTGCTGACATGAAAGTGAGTATCCGTGGTCTTGGTACCGTGGGAAATAGTGCTCCTCTTTATCTGATTGATGGTGTGGGTGGTGATATTTCTACTTTGAATCCTGCCGATATTGAAAGTATAGATGTACTGAAAGATGCGGCTAGTGCGGCTATCTACGGTTCGGCCGGTGCTAATGGTGTAGTGCTTATTACTACCAAGCAAGGGCGCGAAGGTAAAGCGCAGATTAGTTTCGATGCTTATTATGGAATACAGAATGTAGCTCGTAAGGCTAATATGCTGAATGCAAAAGAGTATATGGCCATTATGGATGAGCAGGCTTTGAATAGCGGACTTTCGGCTTACGATTGGAGCCAATACCAGTCTATTTACGATGCCAATGGCAATGTGTATGATACGGATTGGGTAGATACTATGTTCAAAGATAATGCCACAACGGAGAGCTATACGCTGGGTGTCACTGGTGGAAGCGCAACTTCCACTTATGCCCTTTCGTTAGGATATATGAGTCAGGAAGGTATTGTCGGCGGTTCGGATGTGTCTAACTATTCGCGTTACAATTTCCGTGTGAACAGCGAGCACAAACTTTTCAAGGATATTTTGAAAGTGGGCGAGCAGGTGAGTTTTGTATATAAGATGAATAACGGTATCAGTGTAGGCAACCAATATAATAATACCTTACGCGGTGCATTCGGAACATCGCCTATCGCTCCTGTCTATAGCGATAATAATCTTTATGATTCGCCTTACAATGACACCAGTACCAGTGACTGGAATAAAGGTGATGGAAACCCTTATGGTTTAATGATGACCGACAGCAACAATGAGAACAAAACGGCTACTTTTTCCGGTAATGTTTATGCTGAATTGCAGCCTGTCAAGAATTTGAAGATAAAGTCTGTATTCGGTGTGGTTTATGGTTCCAGCGAATACCGTAGTTTCAAGCCTCTCTACAAGTTCAGCCAATATATATATAATGAAGAACGTACTACCGTATCTCAAAATGCCAATCACTCTTTGGGTATGACATGGACCAATACGGCTTCTTATGACTGGACTATGGGAGAACATTCGTTCAACGCCTTGCTGGGTATGGAAGCCTATCGTTACGAGGGCACTTATATCGAAGCTAAAAATGGTATGTTGAAAGAAGGTTTTGATGATTGGGAGCATGCTTTTGTGGGCAACGGAACGGCCTCCGATTCGACCAACGGCTTGGGTGCCAGTGGCAATCCGCATACCGAGAGCCGCAAGGTGTCCTATTTCGGCCGATTGGGTTGGAACTGGAAAGAAACTTATATGGTCAATGCTACTTTGCGTGCAGACGGTTCGAGCAACTTTGCCAAAGGCAACCGTTTTGGTTACTTCCCTTCGGTATCGGCAGGATGGACCATTACTAACGAAAAATTCATGGAAAGTACGCAAAACTGGCTCGACTTCCTGAAAATACGTGCCAGCTGGGGACAAGTGGGTAATGCCAACATTGACGCATTCCAATATCTGGCTCCTATCAAGAGTACCAATACACACTATCTTTTCGGCAGCGGTTACGGCGACTCGGATGCTGCGGCACAGCTCGGAACCAACTGGGGAGCTTACCCTAGTCGTCTGGCTAATGCTGACATCAAGTGGGAGACTTCACAGCAGACCAATATCGGTCTTGATGCCCGATTCCTCAACAGTCGCCTGGGTGTTAATTTCGATTTCTACATTAAAGATACTAAAGACTGGCTCGTGGTGGCTCCTATTCTTGCTACTGCCGGAGCAGGTGCTCCTTATATTAATGGCGGTGGAGTGAAAAACACCGGTGTGGAACTCAATCTTACTTGGAATGACCAAATAGGCAAAGACTTTAGTTACAATATCGGTATCAACGGTGCCTACAATAAGAATAAGGTCGGAGAGATTCCTAACGACGATGGTATCATTCATGGCTCTACCAACCAGTTGTATGACAATACTCCTGAATTCTATCGTGCCGAGAATGGTAAGCCTATCGGTTATTTCTATGGTTTCAAGACAGCAGGCATATTCCAAAACAATCAAGAAATAGAGGATTGGATTAAGGCTGGTAACGGTGTGCTGCAAGCTGACGTACAACCAGGTGACGTGAAGTTTGTGGACATCAACCATGACGGACGGGTGAACGAGCTTGACAAGACCGATCTTGGTAACGGTATTCCTGATTTCACTATGGGCTTCAATCTCGGTTTCAACTGGAAAGGACTTGATTTCTCTGTAGTGGCCAACGGTGCTTTCGGACAGCAGATTGTCCAGAGCTATCGTAACCATACCTCCAAGCAAGCCAATTATACTACTGCAATTTTAGGACGTTGGACAGGAGAGGGAACCAGCAATCGCATACCTCGTGTCACAGACCAGAATCTCAACTGGCAGTTCTCAGACCTCTATGTGCAGGATGGTGATTACCTGCGAATCAGTAACATTACTTTGGGCTACGACTTTGCCAAGCTACTGAGATGTAAGGTCATCAGCCAGTGCCGTATCTATGCTCAGGTACAGAATGCGTTCACATTTACCAAATATGACGGCATGGATCCGGAAATAGGTTATGGTCCCGAAGGAGATAACGGACAAGGTTGGGTATCGGGCGTTGATTTAGGTTATTACCCCCGTCCCCGTACCGTATTGTTTGGTGTTAACTTGAAATTTTAAAATATAGACTGATATGAAGAAAAACAAAAATATATTTATGGCAAGTGTCCTGCTCCTGAGTTTGGGACTGGCTTCGTGTACCGACAGTTTTCTCGATGTTACGTCGAAGACTGAATCTTCAACCGGTACATTCTATAAGACTGAAAAAGATGCTTATCGTGCTCTGATAGGTTGTTATGATGGTTGGCGCCAGACTTCATCAGCCATGATGGTAGGGTTTTATATGGCTTCCGAGGTGATGAGTGCCGAGTGTTTTGGCGCTACCGGAAATGCCGATGGACGTGGCTATCAGGCCATTGACCGTTTTGACATCTCCCAATCGCCGGCTGACCTCAACCTATACGAAGGTGACTGGAAAAATTATTATGCGGGCGTCTATCGTTGCAACGAGCTGATAGCTCATGAAGAGCAGATTGTATGGAATGAATCGGATAGCAAACGTGGTATCTATATGGGCGAATGTCGTACGTTGCGTGCATTGCTTTATCTGGATATGGTTCGTTTATGGGGGAATATCCCACTCTTTCTGGAACCGGTAAACGAAAATCGCGCTCCTTCACCTGCCAAAGAGGTGTTCAGTGCCATATTTACTGACTTAAAATATGCTATCGAGAATATTCCCGGTGACGCTTATCCCAAGGCCGACTATACCAAGAACGACGGACATATTACAAAATATGCCGCCGAGGCTTTGCTGGCACGTGCCTATCTTTTCTATACCGGATATTACGGTGAAGAACCTGTAGAGGTGACTCGTGCCGAAGCTTTGGCTGCTGTAGAAGACGTAATCGCTTCAGGAGAATATGGTTTGGTACCGCAATTCAAGAATTTATGGCCGGCTTCTTCTGCAAAAGTGGCCGAAAAAGGAGACTATGAAACTTTGAAGGGTACATATGCCGGTGATGGAAACAAGGAAACCATTCTTGCGTTGAAATTTACCGCTACTCAGGATTATAACGGGAATAATGACTCCAACCGTTGGCAGGTGATGTTGGGTATGCGCCAGCTTAATGCTGCTCCCTATTGCAAGGGATGGGGCGCATTGACGGTAAATCCTGATTTTGTGGAAGCGTTTCCCACTGGTGACCTCCGCCGTTCGGCTTCTATCATTGATTTGGTAGGGGAAGGAATCACCGGTTCGGCCGACTTTACCACCAGTTTTAATGACTGGCGTGAATATACCGGCTATGCTGTGAAGAAGTATGCTCCCCTTTGCTATGCCGATGGAAGCCATGCCGGTAAGCAGGATGGTAGCGGTGACTTCCAGACACAGAACCGCCAAGACTACGTTATTATCCGTTATGCCGACGTATTGTTGATGGCCGCAGAACTGGGTAGCCCCAATGCGCAAACTTATTTCGACCAAGTGCGTAAGCGTGCTTATCAGGTTGATGACAACGGAACAGTATCGGCCAACTATCAAGCTAAGAGTGTGTCTCAACAAGCTATTATGGAAGAACGTCGTCTTGAATTTGCTTTTGAAAGCATTAATTATTGGGATCTCCTGCGTCAAGGTATAGACGTGGCAGCCGAGAAGCTCGCCTTGAATGGTGTCAAGGTGAAGAGTGGAGGCGCTGATGATGCAATAACCATACGGGTCGACCGTGTGAAAGCCACCAAAGGCTTGAGCCAGATTCCTTATAATCAAATTAACCTTTCACAGAGTGTACTTGTGCAGAATCCCGGATGGTGAGTACCATTAATAGAGTAAATAAAAAATAAAAACAATAAGATATGAGACTTAAATCATTCTTTTCCATATTGGCAGGAGCGGCTTTGATATTTTCCGCTTGCTCGCCCGAAGAGTACGAGATGGGGGCAAAAACCTATGTTTCCGATGATTTGGTGGAAGGTATCGCCTATACGGTGACCCCTGATGCCAATGATCCTAATACGATTCATCTGACTTCGCTCATCAAGGGAGCCACTCCCTTGTGGGTCACTCCAAGCGGTCCTTCTCAAAAGACCACTCTTGACTTGGCACTTCCTTTTGCCGGAGAATATAGCGTGACTTTCGGCGCTTCCACACCGGCAGGTCCGGTATATGGCGAACCATATACCTTCAAGGTAGAGACCAATAACTTTGCCATGCTCGAAGACCCTATCTGGGCTAACCTTGCAGGTGGAGTGGGCAAGAGCCGTAAGTGGGTTCCCATTGACAAGAACTTTGGTATTGGCCGTTGTTCGGGACCGGTGATGTACATGAGCCACACTGATGTGAAAAATGATGGAAGCAATATTACCGACCTTATGATTGGTAGCGCCAATTGGGCTCCCAACTGGGATCCGGGTATCCAATCGTGGCTCATTCCGGCAGACGACCCCTATTTCCAGTCGTACATCACTTTCGGCCTGGATGCTGTGAAAGGCTGTACGGTGGAACTTCATCGGGTGGCTGCTTCGGGCACGACGGATGCCACCGGAACTTTCAACTTGAATGTGTCTGACCCGAAACGCCCTGTCATATCTTTCTATGGCGGTACCTATTCATTGCATAACGAGGGTTTTGATGATGTCTGTTCCAACTATACCAACGACATCAAGATTATAGAATGTACTCCTTATCTGCTGCAGGTAGCTACGATGCGTACCAATAGCGAAGGTCCGTGGTGGCTGGTGTGGAACTTCATTTCCGAAGAGGCTTATAATGACCCCAGTATCATACCGACTGAAGATCCGGGTTTGCTTCAGCCTGCCGAAGTACAACAGCCTGCCATTGAAGATTTGGCAACCAAACTGTTCACTACTGAAATCAACGGTGTCACCTATGTGGGCAATGAGGCACGCTTCCTCATCAATGATGAAGAACCTTATGACTGGACATGGTGGAATGGTGGCTCTGCTGCTTGGGAAAGCGTAGTGAAGGGACAGTACGGTTCTTCATGGGCACCTGTGGCCGATGCTTCCATTGCCGACTATGAGCTGGTATTGAGCAGCACGGCCGATGGCTACAAATGGGATGACGGTACCAATGCCGGTAAGCTTGCCATTGAAGACGGCAAATTGAAATTTATGGATGCCGACGGCAATCCGGTTGAGATAACCGTCCTCACCGCTACCGGTGATAAGCGCACGGTGGAAGTGAAGGGAAGCGAGTTTACCGTAATGGCTTGCGATGTCACCAGCTCTTTCCAGATGGGTGTGCCTGCAACGACCAATGACAAGGGAGCCGTGGATTCTTATCTTTGTGCCAACCTCAACTACAAACCTATCGCTACCGGACCTACCGGGCCTACTGAAATCAAGGTAGACAACAGCAAGGTACAAATTCTTTTCGGTGACGGAAATCCCGATCGTTTGCGCTTGCAGTTCTACAATCCTTGGGGCGGTGGTGACGCGGGATGGCCGATCGACATCACGAAGGTGAAGTTGAAAAAGAACCAGACGCTGAAGATACAGTACAAAGTGCTGAGTGGAATCACTTGGAACGAGGGCGCGACTCCTAAGACCGTGATTATGGACAATAACATCGGAAATGCTTGGGAAGATGACTGCTACAACCTGGCTCATGCCGTGGCCTTTGATACTGCCGAAGGAGCTGTACAGACTGTGTCCGTGACCAATACCACCGGTGCCACTGTGACTTACGAAGGAAGCAGTTGTATCTGTATCGGTATCCAGAATAAGGGACTTGCTACTGTGGCTGCCACCGAAGACGGACAGCCGGATGTGAAGGTTGAGATAATTTCGATGACCATTGAATAACCACTTAAATGAATTTAGTATATATGAAGACAAAGATATATTTAGGAATACTTTCACTTGTACTGGGTCTTTCGCTGGCTTCGTGCAGTGAAGATGACGACTATACTATCCACACCACCCCGATTCTGAACGAATCGTCGGTGGTGACGGGGTCGTCCGATGTGACCGCCACTACTGCTACACTCCATGCCACGCTCTCCGGGTTGGATGGCATGGATGCCGGAAGCTATAAGACCGGCTTCTTCTATGGTTTTGCGCAAGACAACCTGCCCGAGGACGTGCAGGCTGCTTATGACGGTAGCGCCTTCAGTGCTCAGTTGAACGGGTTGAACAATAACTCTACGCTCTATTATCAGGCTTATGTATGCTTGCAGGGTAAGGTGTATTACAAAGGTGAGGTGAAAAGCTTGCTCACCACCGATGCCAAGGTGGCTACTGCCGATGCCGCATCTGTCGACTTCGCCTCGGCTGTATTGGGTGGGACATTGACCGATGCTACGGCCGATGCTACTTGTGGTGTTGTTATCTCTACTTCATCCGATGTAGAAGCGGTTCGTGCAGGCCTTATAGTGAAGAGTGAGGAACTTAAGGACAGCTATTCATTCGTCCATGAAGGGTTGGTGCCCGAAACGCAATACTATTATGCGGCTTACCTCAATCTGGGTAGCGGCATTGTGTATGGTGAGGTGAAGAGCTTCACTACTCCTGCCTATGACTTCGATCTCGACAATGACCTTGTCGACCTGGGACTCTCCGTGAAGTGGGCTCGCTTCAATGTGGGTGCCAAGAGCGAGACTGGACTGGGTGGCCTTTTCGGATTCGGTGACCTGACCGGATGCAACAATAGCATCGACCCTGCCGACTATGCTTCGGCCGATACTTATAAAACGGCTTCCGACTTGGCTTTCCGTGCATTTCAAGGGCGTGCCACACTGCCTACTGCCGATGATTTCGAGGAACTCTTCACGTTGTGCCAGAAAGAGTGGACTGAGCAGAATGGAGTGACAGGTTTCAAGTTCACCGGTCCTAATGGTAATTCCATCTTCCTGCCTGCAGCCGGTACGCGTGTGGCAAACGATGTGACGGCGCTGGGTACTGAAGGATATTACCTCACCGGTACTGTCAACTCTTCCAATACAGAATTTGCGGTAGGTTACCAGTTTGCAGCTTCTGTCAATCACCGTATCACTGCCGCAGTTTATCAAGGTATGGCTGTACGCGCTGTTTCCACAGCCAAGAACGTACCGTTCAACAAGGCTCTGCTCTATCAGAAGTGGTATCTTGACAATGGCCAGGACGGTAAGCAGCACGTGTTTGAAGGACCTTTCACGCAGTGGGGTGTTACGGACAACTGGAGCACAGTTTCCAACGGACAACCCAACATTGAACAGCAGATTCATTGGGAGATGGGTACGGATAATGGCTGGATAGGTTATACTTACGGAAAGGACTATGGTTATATGGAGCTCAAGGAGGACGGTACGGTGAATATTCATCGTATTGCCGAAGACGGTACCGTGACCGATGAAACCGGTAAGTTTACGATTGACGAGGCGAATAAAGTGATTGACATCGACATAGATGTGCTTTGTGCCAATACTTGGATTGGCACGAAGAGTGGTAAGCTGAACATTCTGTCGTTGACTGCCGACGGCTTGCAGATTGCCCTGCCCGATGGCGACTATGGCTATTCGTTGAACTATTACAGCCAGGCCAAGGCCGATGCCGATGCGCAGGTTCCTGTATTGCTCAATATCGCCGATTCATCATGGGCAGGAAGTTGGGATGCACTGCTTGTAGCCATTTCACCCGAAGACTTGGCTGGACAGCACACGTTTGTTTTCGAGGGAACTTGTACCGATGCTATGGTGTTTACGCTTGACTTTGCCGGTATGGCGAAGCGCTATCCCAATTCGTTTGTACGCATTGACGACATCAAGCTGGACGGTACTTCCATCCGGTTTGATGCCAACCGCTTCTATTATGGCGACATTGAAGGAAACGGCAAGTACCGTGTTCAGTTGTTCAATGCTTATGGGGCGGGTTCTGTAGGCAATGCTGTTCCTCTCAGTCCGTTCAGCAATGTAGAAAATCAAGGTACCGAGCCTGCCATCCATTTCAAGGAGAAGCTTGAGATTGTCTGCACCGTCATTACCGACGGTACCGGTGCAGGTATTTATACGCCCAATCTGGTTACTGTCAATCCGAATTGGGGAAGTGCATGGGGATATAACGCAGGAGCTACGTTCGAGGTGAAATACGAGAACTTCCAGTACAGCCTTGTGGCTTCTCAGTTCGACATTAAGTACGAATCTGCCGACTATGCGGCAGGTTCCATCATGACCTTCGTTGAAGTGGCTGACATTTACAAGTATTTCCCCGGTTTACATGCCACACTTGACAACCTCTATCTGGATGGCAAGGAAGTGACATTTGATGCATCCAAAGTGCTCGATGCCAATGAATCCCCGAAGTATCGTCTGGAACTTTGGAATTGCTATGGGGCAACAAAGGATAAAGGGTGCGCTTTCGGTACTCCTGATGGTGATGTTATCAAGGAACTTGGTTTCAGCAGTTCTATGGAAGTGAAGTTCACGTTCCACACTCTTTTCTCTGTTCCTGAATGGTAAGAGGGATAGACGGAAATATACTGGTTAGATAGGAAATCCGGGATGCAGGCCATCCCGGATTTTTTGTTTTGCCCTCACCGGTGTGCATCGTTCTGATATAGATTGAAGAACCATAGAGAGAATAAAATAAAGGAGGTGGTCCGTAAGGCGGCGCTTTGATAGCTCTTTGCCTTGTACTTTGTTCGGACGGGATGGGTACTTATTGCGATAAACATAGTGATTTTATGGTATCTCCACTAAAGTGGTCCGCCTTGTTCATAGTAGTGAACAAATCAGCCCACTTAGGTGAACAAACTTGTTCACCTAAGTGGGCCGTTCATGAATCTTTGTACTGAACCGGACAGACAAAAGGGCGGAAGCGGAGAAAAGCAGGGGCTTTCTCTAAGATTGGCTGCTATTTTCCTTCGTAATCAAAGTATTCAAAGTCTGCATATGCTTTTGAGGTTTGAGAACCGGAGACGGCATACAATCCCAGCATGATTCCCGTAAAGCCACCGGCAGTTTCTGTACTGATATAGCGCGTATTCATTCGGCCCAGTTCTTTGAAGTCCTTTCCGTTTGTGGCATACTCGAACGAATAGATTTCGTTGCTGCCTTTTACACGGAGTTGTACTTTCCCCTGGGGCAGAATAACTTCCTTTTCCGTATGGGTCAATTCATTCAATTGGTAGCGCAATACTACAGCTTGTTTCCCGTCTGCCAATTGCTTGACTAATAAATCGTAATGGGACGATTCGAACATGTAGACCGTCAGGCCGGCTTCGTCGCCACTGGCGGCTTTTTTCAGTTGCATGGAAGTGGTGGCTGTGAAGTCGATATGTTCTTGCCGGCGGCCGGCAAAAGTAGGACTGCCTTTCCCGTTGTTCAGGTTTACGGGGGTTGCTTTCAGACGGAGGTTACCGGAAGCAAAGGTATAGTTTTCCGGATGATAGTTTCTGATATGAACCCATTCGGGACCTAATTTGCCGTTTTTGAAATCGGTGCGTGCAGGCTTGGGGGCAAGAGGATGTTGCGGTAGGGTTGGCACATCCATTTGCAGGGCTATTGTGCCATCTCCGTTTACTACCGGCCAGGCATTCTTGTCCCAGCGCACGGGAGCAAGGAACGTTTCGCGTCCCAGCAGGTGATGGTTGTCGCTTTGCGGACGGAAAGCGAGACACACCATCCACCACGAACCGTCAGGGGCTTGTATCAGGTCGGCATGGCCGGTTCCTTGTATCGGGCTGTTTTGTGCATTCTTGTTGATGTGGGTCAGGATGGGATTGGCGGGGTTCTCTTCGTACGGGCCGTCTATATCGCGGCTACGGGCTATTGTCACTTTGTGGCCGTATTCCGTGCCGCCTTCGGAAATCAGCAGATAATACCAGCCGTCTTTCTTGTAAATATGCGGCCCTTCAGGGTGCCGTCCGCCCGTGCCGTTCCAGATGCGTTTGGACTCGTTGAGTTGTTCGCCGGTTTTGGGGTTGATTTCGCACAGATAGATACCTACGCCCGGATTGCTGACGAGGTAACACTTGCCGTCTTCAAAATAGAGGGACGGGTCTATACCGCCTTGCTTGAGCCATACGGGTTCTGACCATTCGCCACGCGGGTCGGTAGTGTGTACAAGGAAGTTGCCTTTGTCGGACACGTTGGTGGTAATCATGTAGAATGTACCGCTGTTGTAGCGGATGGTAGGTGCATAGATTCCTCCCCATGGGCCGGCGTCGTGAAGCGGCAGTTGTGAGGGGCGCGTCAGGCAGTGTCCGATTTGTTCCCAGTTGATGAGGTCTTTGCTGTGGAACAACGGTACGCCCGGGAAATATTGGAAACTACTGTTGACCAGATAAAAGTCATCTCCTGCGCGGCAGATACTCGGGTCGGGATGGAAACCGGGAATAACGGGATTTTGATAACCTTGCCGGTTTTGTGAAAAGCAGGACAGGCTGAGCGCCAGTCCTAAAAGTAACATCATCTTTCTCATAAATACATTGTATTTTAAATAGTTTATCAGATATATGAATCAGGGTAGTTGAAGGAAGTGTTTATACACAAAAATAAAGTATTCTTTCGGTTCAAGCAAGCCGGATGTGTCTGATGTCATTCAATGATAACTTTTGAACCCTATTCGGAAACAAATGATACCGTTGCAGATAACATGGCATCGGTGTGTTTTCCGCCTTTTCCGCTACTTTTGCTCTCACTGATTTAACCATTATTTTTAATACGTAAAGACATGATGAAGAATATCATTGAAAAATTCCAAATTTGCCTGGTGCTGTCGGCACTGCTTTTCTCTTCTTTCGTTGCCGCATGTTCCGGCAATGATGATACTGTGACTCCGGAAATAACGATTCCCGCGAACATTCTGACGGATGGAATGACTTTCTCCAAGACCGGAGGAACAAGTACGCTGAACATCAAGTCGAACGTTGCATTGGAAGTTACCAGCAGTGCACCGGAGTGGTGTAAGGTTACTGCCGAAAGTTCTGCTTCGAGTAGTATTTTGAAGTATACCGTTATGGCAGAAGCCAATACGGACACGAGTGACCGTGAAGCCAAGGTAACGGTGAAAGCCGGAGGCAGCGAAGTAGGGAGCTTCACAGTGAAACAAACGGCTGCGGACGGATTAATCATATCCAACTCTACCTCTTTCGACCTGCCAGCTGCGGGAGGAGATGTTTCTGTGGTGGTGGAAACCAATGGTGACGTACAAGCCGTTTCCGATGTTTCTTGGATAAAGGCGGTCAATACCCGTGCCATGGAAGACAAGATTTTCAAGTTTACCGTCTCTCCCAATCCTTTGGGAGCGCGCGAAGGCCATATCTCTTTTACTTTGGGTAGCCTGACGGAGACTGTGGCCGTAAAGCAGGGTGCGGGCGAAACCGGCAATATGGAAAGCGATGCCAGGACACTTGCCGCCAAGATGTATGCAGGTATCAATATCGGCAACACGCTGGAAGCTTGTGATAACAAGAACAAGATAGCGAGCGAAACGTTATGGGGAAATCCTAAAGTGAGCGAGGCATATATCAAAGGGCTGAAGGCATTGGGATTTAATGCGGTGCGCATCCCTTGCGCGTGGGATTACTACATTGTGAATCCATCGACCTATGAGATAGATGCTGCATGGCTCGACCGGGTGAGCGAAGTGGTGGGCTACTGTGTAGCCAATGATATGTATGCCATTGTCAATATCCATTGGGATGGCGGTTGGCTTGAAGAGAGTATCACCCATGGTTACAGCAGCGAAGTAGATGCCAAGCAGAAAGCTATCTGGACACAGATTGCCAATAAACTGAATGCTTATGACGAACACCTGCTCTTTGCCGGATGTAACGAACCCGGACAGCAAGACCAGGGGAACGTTGGCACATCGGCCATAGATGTCATCTTGAAATACGAACAGACCTTCATTGATGCCGTGCGTGCCACCGGAGGAAATAATGCGAGCCGTTGTCTGATTGTGCAAGGTCCTTATACCAATATTGACAAGACGGTGAATGACTACACGATGCCCAAGGATGAGGTACCCGACCGTCTGATGGTGGAAGTTCACTTCTATGATCCCTATCAGTTCACCATGATGAACCATGACGAAACCTGGAGCAATGTATTCCTTTATTGGGGTAAGGATAATCATGTATCCGGTTCCATTCATAATGCCACCGGTTACGAAGAAGATTATGTGAAGCAGCAATTCCAGAAGATGAAAACGGCCTATGCAGATAAGGGAATTCCTGTGATTGTAGGCGAGTATAGTGCCATGAAGCGGGCAAAAGAAGACAAGATAGAGGGGACTTCTGAACTTGCCTATCCTGATATTGACCAGGAGATGCATAACAAGAGCCGCTCCTATTGGAATGAGGTAGTCACCCGAGAGGCGAAAAACCACGGTTGTGTCCCCTTTTATTGGGAAACCGGCGGTGACATGAACCGTGGTACGGGTACGGCGAAGGAGGCTTATGCCATTGAGGGCATCATGAAGGGAGCCGCAGCCGGTCAATACCCTTACTGATTGAGTGGTGGATAGAATAAAAGACAGTTTTTAAAAGTATCATACAAATAGGTTTTATAGGTTACAAGGATTGTTGATATAGTTTTTTTGATTGGTTACGGAGAAGTATGTCCGCGAGGGATATGCTTCTCCTTCTTTAAAAATCCTTGTCTTTCCTTGCTTTTCTGTTCGTTTTTCACTTCATTTGCAACAAAAATAACTTCCCTTAGCTCTGATAGTATGAAAAGACTGCAACTACTGCTCTTGTGGGTTTGGATGGTATGTTTCTCTGCTGCTTCACATGACTACATGTTTAAACATTTGGAAGTGAAAGACGGACTTTCCAATAATCAGGTTAATGCTATTTATAAAGATTCAAACGGATTCATGTGGTTTGGTACAGCTTCGGGGCTGAACCGCTATGATGGTTACAATATAAAGATTTATCGCAGCCAGAAAGATGACGAGAAATCTCTTCCCGATAGTTATGTCGAGGATATACAAGAAGATGCGTCCGGTAATTTGTGGATACGTACGGGAAGTGGGTATGCCATTTACAACTCGGCTTCCGATGTTTTTGACCGTAATGTGGAAGCTTGGATGTGGAACGTCGGTCTGACCGGAAATCCTTCGCTTATCTATATTGATAAGGAAAAGACTTTCTGGATCTATATTAATGGTAAAGGTGTTTACAGCTATAGAGAAGGACAGAAAAATGCCGTGGCAGTAAAGGAGGCGGATGAACTGCTTGCGAAAGCCGAAGTGTCCGACATGAAAGAATGCGGCGAAGGAATCCTGTTGGTTTTGAGTAACGGTATCTTGGTTTGTATAGATGAGGAAAAGCAAAATATCAAGTGGACCAATCCGGACATTGCCGAAGATTGCAGGGAAGTAAAGAATGCTACCTTTGATTTGTTTGTCGACCATAGTGGGCGGGCGTGGATATTCAGTGTGGAGGGGATGTGGATTTATAGCCTTTCTCGGAAGGTTTGGGAACAGCGTTCTCCCCGAACGGACACCTACAATACCGTACGTGCAGTGGCACAGGATAAATACGGATGTATATGGGTAGGCAGGGATCAGGATGGCGTTGAATTGATAGAACCGGCGGGACGGAAAATCCGTCTGGCGAACGATCCTAATAACGGGCGTACTCTGTCCAACAATACAATAACGGCTCTTTATGAAGATGAGGCCGGTACGATGTGGGTGGGAACCTACAAGAAGGGTGTCTCTTTCTATAATGAAAGTGTCTTCAAATTCGGCATTGCCGATGTAGGCGACATCAATTGTGTGGAGGACGGAGGCGGTGATATCGTATGGGTGGGGACCAACGACCGCGGGTTGATTCGCTGGAATAGCGTGACGGATGAACGTATGTTTTTTTCGCATACGGCAGATCCCCGCTCTATCTCGAGTGATGTCATAGTCTGCCTTCTTCGGGACAGTAGCGGCAGAGTGTGGGCTGGTACTTTCTGGGGCGGACTGAATTGCTATGATGGAAACCGCTTTATCCATTACCGGTCCCGTAAGGGAGACAGTAACTCGCTGGTCTATGACAATGTATGGGCATTGGCAGAAGATGCGGACAAAAATATCTGGATCGGTACGTTGGGGGGAGGATTGCAATGCCTGAATCCTCAGACGGGGATATTTACCACCTATTCTACAGGTAATTCAAACCTTGTGTCGGACTATATCTCATCCCTCTGCATCAGCTGTGACAATAATCTGATTATCGGTACTTCGGCAGGGATGGCTTTCATGGACCTGAGGACCGGCGAGATTACAAATTTTGCAGGTACAAAATCGGGTAAGACCAGACTTTCCAACCAAAATATCAATCAAGTTTACGAAGATAGTCGCGGTTTGTTATGGATAGCCACGCGTGAAGGCTTGAATGTATATGACAGCAAACGGGATGAATTGTACGAAGTGCCTATCAAACCCGGTTTCTCCAAACTATTGATATTAGGTATTACGGAAGATGAAAACAAAAGTATATGGATCAGCACCGGAGGAGAACTGATAAACGTGGTGTTGTCCGTTGACAGCAAGACGGAGCAGCCCGTGTTCCGTTGCTATACCTATAATGACAAGGACGGGTTGCAGAGTTGTGACTTCAACCAGCGTTCCCTCAAACGACTGCATACGGGCGAGATTGTAGTGGGAGGACTGTATGGGCTGAATCGCTTCCAGCCGGGCAACATAAAGTATAACCGTACGTTGCCCAAGGTTATGTTTACCGGTTTCCAGTTGTTCAATGAAGACGTGAAGGTGGGCAAGGAGTATGCAGGACGTGTCATCTTGAAGGAAGCTTTGAATGAAACAGAAGAAGTTGTCTTGGCTTATAAGCAGAATGTGTTCACGGTGCTGTTCGCGTCGGACAATTTCGTGCTGCCCGAAAAGACACAGTATTTCTATAAATTGGAAGGGTTTAATGAGAACTGGCTGACGAGTATGTCCGATATGCATCGCGTTACCTATACCAATCTGGCTCCGGGGACTTACATTTTAAAAGTGAAGGCTACAAACAGTGACGGATATGCGGGTACTGAAGAGGCTTCGCTCAAGATTGTCATTCTTCCGCCTTTCTGGATGACTCCGTGGGCATATATCGTTTATGCTCTTCTGATAGTAGGAGTTGTTTCCTTTTCACTTTATGCCGTACAACGGAGGGAACGTAATAAGTTCAGAATCCGCCAGATAGAGGAAGATGCGAAGAAGAGGGAGGAGTTGAGCCAGATGAAATTCCGCTTTTTTACGAATGTCAGCCATGAGTTGCGTACGCCGCTTACGCTGATTATATCGCCGATGGAAAGTATGATGAAGGAGATTACGGACGAAAAACTGCATGGCAAGCTACAACTGATGTACCGCAATGCGCAGCGTTTGTTGAATCTGGTCAACCAGTTGCTCGATTTCCGTAAGAATGAGATGGCAGGATTGCATCTCACTTTGTCCGAGGGGGATATTGTGGCGTATGTGCGTAGCATCTGTGCTTCTTTCCTGATGCTTTCTGAAAAGAAACATGTGCATCTGACATTCTTTTCGGCCATGGAATCGCTGAATATGTCATTCGACGAGGATAAAATTGGTAAAGTTGTGATGAATCTTCTGTCCAATGCTTTCAAATTTACTCCGGACGGGGGACGTGTGGATGTGGCATTGGAAATGTCGAAAGAGATGTCCGGAAGATTGCTGATAAAGGTATCGGATACCGGTGTCGGTATCAGGGATGAAGACAAGGAGCGGATTTTTGAACGTTTCTATCAGGTGGAGCAGGAAGAACCGGAGCACCAGTCAACGGGTAGCGGTATTGGCTTGAGCCTGGTACGCGACTTTGTGACGCTGCATGAGGGTACGGTGCGCGTTGTCGACAATGTGGGTTCCGGTAGTGTGTTTCTGGTTGAGCTCCCGGTTAAACATGTACGTGTAAGTCCTCCCAAGCCTGCACCGCTTACAGAAGAGGTGGAAGAGCATGAGGAACTTTTGCCGGGTATGGAAGAGGAAGCGCTTTCGGTTGATTTGCTGGACGATATGGAGGATAATGAAGATGAAAAAGAAAAGCCGTTGGCCCTGATTGTGGATGATAATGAAGATTTGGTTGCCTTCATGAAAGATAGTCTGAGCTTGTATTTCCGTATACAGTCAGCTTCCAATGGTCGGGAAGCTTGGCAGAAAATATCGGAACTGATGCCGGATATTATTGTCAGCGACGTAATGATGCCCGAGATGGATGGGAATGAATTGTGCCGCTGGGTGAAGACCGATAAACGCACGAGTGACATTCCGATGATATTGCTCACTGCACGGCAGGCTGTGGAAGATAAAGTGGAGGGGTTGACCATCGGTGCGGATGATTATGTGACGAAACCTTTCAATGTGGAAATCCTTATTCTGCGTATGCGCAAGTTGATTGACCTGAGCAAGAAGCGCAAGGCAAAGTCGCTCATTGACCCCGAACCAAGTGAAATAGCCATTACTTCGTTGGATGAAAAGCTGGTGGAAAATGCCATCAAATATGTGGAGGCGAACATCGGTCGGTGTGACTTGTCCGTAGAAGAGTTGAGTCGGGGGTTGGGTATGAGCCGGGTACATCTTTACAAGAAACTCTTGCAGATAACCGGTAAGACACCTATTGAATTTATCCGTGTCATCCGTCTGAAAAGAGCGGCGCAGATGCTGCGCGAGAGTCAGCAAAATGTATCGGAGATAGCGTATCAGTTGGGCTTTAACAACCCCAAGTATTTCAGCAAATATTTCAAGGATGAATTCGGTGTTTTGCCCTCTGTTTATCAGGAAAGAGAGGGTAGATAACAAAAGATACCCCTTACGGAAACATATTGTCTTTTAGGGTAATCAAAAGCGCCCTTTTGTTTCAACATCGGGAGGACTCGTTTTTGAAGTAAACTTTCTATTTTTGCATTGGAGAAAATTCACTTTAAAAACAGTAATATGAAATTGAAAAACACTTCAGTTTATTTGCTTGCCGGATGGATGCTCGCCGCATGTTCCGGAGGCGGATTCCAAAAGACCGAGAACGGTGTTGTTGTGGAAGTCAAGCAGCAGCAACCGACGGATGTGCGTAAAGTAAGATTAGAAGTAATGGGCGAGAAGCTCATTCATGTATCGGCTACTCCTGAGAAGGAATTTTCAAAGGAGCAGAGTCTCATTGTGATCCCTCAACAGAATAAGACCGACTTTAAGGTCGAAGAGCAGGGCGATGAAGTGACTGTCAAGACATCGGAATTATGTGCCATTGTGTCCAAGACAACGGGTGAGGTACGCTTCACGGATGCCGACGGCAAGCAGATTCTGGCTGAAGACTCTGACGGGCGGACCTTTACTCCGGTGGAAGTGGAAGGTACGAAAGGATATACAGTACGTCAAGTATTCCAGTCGGCAGGCAATGATGAGGCTTTCTATGGCTTGGGCCAGCACCAGGCGGATGAGTTCAACTATAAAGGTAAGAATGAGGAACTGTTCCAGTACAATACAAAGGTGTCTGTACCCTTCATCGTGTCTAATAAAAACTACGGTGTGCTTTGGGACAGCTATTCGCTCTGCCGTTTCGGTGACCCGCGTGACTACTCACAACTGGGTGATGTCTTCAAACTTTATGATAAAGAGGGCAAGGAAGGTGCTTTGACCGGTACATATATTCCGGGCAAGAAAGACGTGGAAACCCTTGTACGTCGTGAGGATTCTCTTTATTTTGAACATCTGGACCGTGCCGCACATCTGAGTAAGGTGATTAATTTGCCTGCGGAGTTCCCGTTCGGAGGGTCCGACGTAGTTTATGAGGGAGAAATAGAACCGGCAGAAAGCGGCTTGTTCCGCTTCATCCTTTACTATGCAGGCTACATGAAAGTATATATTGATAATGAATTGGTGGTTCCCGAACGTTGGCGTACGGCTTGGAATCCTAACAGTTATAAGTTTGCTGTCAATCTGGAAGCGGGCAAGCGCGTTCCGTTGAAGATAGAGTGGAAGCCTGATGCCGGTGTTTCTTACTGCGGTCTGCGGGTATTGAGTCCGGTGGCTGATGAAGAACAGAACAAACTCTCTTGGTGGGGTGAAATGCAGAATGAAATAGACTACTACTTCGTTTATGGTGATGATATGGACGATGTGATTAGCGGCTACCGTACATTGACAGGTAAATCCCAGATTATGCCGAAATGGGCGATGGGTTACTGGCAGAGCCGTGAGAAGTACAATACGCGTGAGGAGGTTCTCTCCACCTTGAAGGAATTCCGTGAACGTCAGATTCCTATCGACAATATCGTAATCGACTGGCTGCACTGGAAGCAGAATGCATGGGGAAGCCATGAGTTCGACCCTGAACGTTTCCCCGACCCGAAAGGAATGGTCGACTCCATCCACGCCATGAACGGACGTCTGATGATTTCCGTATGGCCCAAGTTCTATGCTACGACCGAACACTTCAAGGAATTTGACGAAAAAGGTTGGATGTATCAGCAGGCTATCAAAGACAGCATCAAAGACTGGGTCGGTCCTGGCTATCTGGGCTCTTTCTATGACGCATACGATGCCGATGCACGCAAGCTCTTCTGGAAGCAGATGCAAGACCACTACTATCCTCTGGGTGTTGACGCTTGGTGGATGGATGCCAGCGAACCGAACATACGCGACTGTACGGATTTGCAATACCGCAAGGACCTTTGCGGTCCGACAGCACTCGGCCCCTCTGCCAAGTTCTTCAATGCATACGCACTGATGAATGCAGAAGCTATCTATGACGGACAGCGCGGCGTGGAACCGGACAAGCGCGTCTTCTTGTTGACACGTTCCGGCTTTGCAGGATTGCAACGCTATTCTACTGCCACCTGGAGTGGTGACATCGCTACCCGTTGGGAAGATATGAAAGCGCAAATCTCTGCCGGCTTGAACTTTGCTGTCAGCGGTATCCCTTATTGGACTATGGACATCGGTGGATTCTGTGTAGAGAACCGTTATGTGGCTGGTCAGATGGAATTCAACAAGACCGGACGTGAAAATGCCGATTATAAGGAATGGAGAGAGTTGAATGCCCGTTGGTATCAGTTCGGCGCTTTCTGCCCGTTGTTCCGTGCACACGGCCAGTATCCGTACCGTGAGGTTTGGAACATTGCTCCGGCAGGACATCCGTGCTACAACTCCATCGTTTACTATACGAAGTTGCGTTACAACATGATGCCGTATATCTATTCTTTGGCTGGTATGACTTACTTCAATGATTATACCATCATGCGTCCGCTCGTAATGGACTTCACAGCTGATGCAAATGTCAACAATATAGGTGACCAGTTTATGTTCGGTTCTGCCCTGATGGTGGCTCCGGTTTACGAATACGGTGCACGCAGCCGCGAGGTTTATTTCCCGGTAAGCTGCGGTTGGTATGATTTCTACTCCGGTAAGTATGTGAACGGTGGCCAGAAGTTGACAGTGGATGCTCCTTATGAACGTATTCCGCTCTACGTTTGCGAAGGTGCCATTGTACCTTATGGTCCGGATATGCAATACAGTGATGAAAAACCGGCTTCGGAAATCACTCTCTATGTTTATACGGGTAAGGACGGCGCGTTTACGCTCTATGAGGATGAAGGTGTGAACTATAACTACGAGAAGGGACAATATGCCACTATACCGTTTGCCTATAACGATGCTGAGGGTACACTGGTTATCGGCGACCGTACGGGTGACTTCCCCGGTATGCTGAAGGAACGTACTTTCAATGTGGTGAAGGTAAGCAAAGACCAGCCGCAACCGTTCGATTTGAAGGCGAAAGGCACAACGGTGAAGTATGACGGAAAAGCACAAACCGTAAAATTATAATCAGAATGATAGACGACGGTGCCAGGGAGAGAAATCTTCCCGGTACCGTTCTCGTCGTTCCTCGGTGCCGAACGATGCCTTCCCCGGTGCCAGGAACTTCCCTACTTCTGAATAGCTGTGAGAGAGGAATAGGCACTCGATAATCTTTTAGATATTTATTACTATGAATAAAATCATATTGTCTTTGGCCATCGGGCTGTCCCTGCTGGCCGGTTGCAATGCTCCTAAAGAGGTAGCTGGCGATGACCGTAGCTTGGATTTTACTGCCGACTGGGCCTTTCGCTTGGGAGACGATACGGCGGCAGCCCGTCCGGATTATAATGACGCAGACTGGCGGAAACTGAACTTACCCCACGATTGGGCCATTGAAGGAGAATTCAGTAAAGACAATCCTTCGGGAACGGGTGGAGGTGCACTGCCTGGTGGTATAGGCTGGTATCGCAAGACTTTTACTGCCGATAAGGCCGATGAGGGCAAACGCTATCGCATAGATTTCGATGGTGCCTATATGAACTCCACCGTTTATATCAATGGCCATGAATTGGGGACACGTCCCTACGGGTACATCTCGTTCAGTTATGACCTGACTCCCTATATCAAGTGGGGAGTGGAGAATGTGTTGGCGGTTCGTGTGGACAATGCCGAACAGCCCAATTCGCGCTGGTATTCCGGTTGCGGCATCTACCGTAATGTATGGCTGACAAAGCTGAATCCAGCTCATATAGCGCAATGGGGTACCTATGTTACGGCAGAAGATGTGTCGAAGAACAGTGCCCAGTTGAAGATACGCACCAAACTACAGTACGATGCAGAAGCACAGATGGCCGATGTCGTCCTGCAATCCCGGTTAGTGGATGCTGACGGCAATGCGGTGGGTGAGGCTGTGTCGGAAGCGCAGTTGATGCCTCTTACTCCGGCAGAAGTGGAGCAGGAGATACACTTGAAGAATCCCCGTCTTTGGAGTATTGATACGCCCTATATGTATAGGGTAGAAAGCATCCTCAAGGATAAGCAGACCGGCGAGGTACTCGACCGTTACTATACTCCTACCGGCATCCGTACTTTCCG
>ERZ809074.1216-NODE-1216-length-35027-cov-7.574031_pt1 | contig 35027 bp, 26 predicted proteins | sample MGYA00520795_ERZ809074 | MGnify/ENA primary metagenome ERZ809074 (study PRJEB31570, sample SAMEA3212989) | Homo sapiens | biome: human-gut; feature: human gut; material: fecal | place: Sweden | collected 2011 ...
TGGGTTTTTCCTGGTTTTTCCCTTGTTCTGTGTGGGGCGGGCGGGAACCGACCGCCGCCTTAGCGGAGAGGACGCGAGACGAAAGTCGACAGACTTTCAGGCTAGGGGGCTATCCGATAAGGCAAGCGATAGCCCACACAGAACAAGCGGTTTTATTTGGTTTTTATCTCATCCACAATGTATTTTTTCTTAGACAATCTCTTGCATCCAGCCGCCGCCAGCGGGGGCGAGTTTTGCTTGCAGGCCGCAGTTGCGGGCTGCCTCGCAGTTCACCTCGCTGTCGTCGAGGAAGAGAATGTCCTCGGGCTGCGCGCCGAGGCGTTCGGCCACGATGTGGAAAATCTCCGGCGCGGGTTTCTCTATGCCCAGTTCGTAAGAGAGGAACACTTCTTCGAAGAAATCGCCGATGCCGAGCCCTTTATAGTTGAAGAAATCGCGCAGCGACTGTTCCCAGTGAATGGCGTTCGTGTTGCTCAGCAGGCTCACGCGGTAAGATTGTCGCAACTCGAGCAGTTTTTCGAGGCGTTCGGCAGGTACGCCTACAAGGTATTGTTCCCATGCCGCCGCGATGCTCGCGTCGGTCAGGTCGGGGTTGCCCGCCATGCGCCTTATCTCGTCGCAAAATTCCGGCACGCCGATTGCGCCGCGCTCCAAGAGTGAGAACACGCCGCCCTGGCGGTACGTGCCGAGGCAGGGACGGAGGTCGAAGCCGAGGTGGTCGAACGCTTCGATGCAGCGTTGCTTGTCGAGGTCCACCAGCACGCCGCCGAAGTCGAAGAGCAATATTTGAGGTTTGCGGTCAGTCATGTCAATGCCGTTTTACGATTTTATAAAGTTTGTCAGAAGGGCGAATTTTCACAGGTACGGCTATTGCGGCACGGTCGCCCTTCTTGGCAACGGGGGCTGCGCCCTTGTCGAGATGTATCTCGCTCACGTCCACATATATTGCGCCCGTCGTAGGTCCTACCACCAGCACGCGGTCGCCCGGATGCAATTCGCCGGCTTCGATGAAAAATTCTCCTACGCCGAGTTTCGAGAAATATTTGAGTCCCTTGCCCACGTATTCCTTGCGTTCCGTGGCGCTCGAGCCGTATTCCGCGCTCCATTCCCCCAGTTTTTGGCCGAGATAATAGCCGTCCCAGAAACCACGGTTGAACACGGTGGCGAGCCGCTCGTCCCACGCCTGCACCTTCTCCGGGCAGTACGTGCCGTCGACAATCGCGGCAAGCGCCTCCTTGTAGCAGCGCACCACGGTGTCCACGTACTCCGCGCTGCGAGCGCGGCCCTCAATCTTGAACACGCGCACGCCGGCAGCCACCATGCGGTCGAGAAATCCGATGGTCTTCAAGTCCTTCGGACTCATGATATATTTATTGTCCACGTCGAGCTCCACGCCCGTTTCGCGGTCGCGCACCGTGTAGGAGCGGCGGCACACCTGCATGCATTGCCCGCGGTTGGCGGAGCGGCCGAGGTTGTCGAGCGAGAGGTAGCACTTGCCGCTCACAGCCATGCACAGCGCGCCGTGGCAGAACATCTCGATGCGTACCTTTTTCCCCGACGGGCCGCACACGTTCTCGTCGGATATGTGGCGGTGGATACGTTCCACTTGCTCGAGATTTAACTCTCGCGCCAGCACTGCCACGTCGGCGTATTGCGCATAAAAGTCGAGCGCGGCGCAGTTGCTGATATTCAACTGCGTAGAAAGGTGTACCTCCTGCCCTATTTGGCGACAGTAGGTCAGCACCGCCACGTCGGCTGCGATGACTGCCGAGATATGCGCCTCCAGCGCGGCATCGCAAATTGTGCGCATCGCCTCCATGTCCTCGTCGTAGATAATCGTGTTCACCGTGAGGTAGGCCTTCACGCCGCGCTCGCGGCAGGTGGCGGCGATTTCCTTGAGGTCGTCGATGGTGAAGCGTCCGGCGGAGTGCGCCCGCATATTGAGTTGCTCGATGCCGAAGTAAATCGAGTCGGCCCCCGCGTTGAGCGCGGCGGCGAGCGATTCTCTGGAACCCACGGGCGCCATGATTTCAAAATCGGCGGTCGTAAGTCCTTCAATGGCGGAGCGAATATCGTCTGTGTGCATAACTATCATATATGAGAATGCAAATTTACTAAGTTTTCTCGTATGTATGAAAATCCGCGCCGCGTTTCCGTGCAGATAGTATGCTTTATTAACGTTAGTAGATTTTGCAAATTGTGCTAAGTGCCTGGAAGGCACTACAAAAGCGTAGCTTTTTGGTAACCGGGGACGAAGTCCTCGGAAGGACAATGCTGGAACGATGTGCCTGGAAGGCACTACGCCACAGGACTCTGCGGCGGGCGTACTGCCTTCCAGGCAGAACTCGTCCAATATCGCCTTCCGAGGACTTCGTCCCCGGTTACTGTCGCTACGCTCCGTACTGCCTTCCAGGCAGTTAATGCAATTTCAGTATTGCTTTTTAGTTAATCAACCGATTTGTCCTCTTTATGCGTTTTCGTAGCCCCGAGCAATTTTTTTCTTTCTCCTTGAAAGTTTTTCCTTTCCCCTTGCAATTTTTCACTATCTGCGCAGAAAATTTTTATTACAAACTTTGTAACGGCCGTTACAAACTTGCTAATACGTGTTACAAAGTTTGTAATACATGTTACAAAGTTTGTAACAAAAACTTTCTTTAGGATAGGAAAAAATATCAGGGAGGAAGGGAAAAATATCTTGCCGACAGTAAAAAATGGCTCGTACCAAATGGCGCGGTTCGCGCGGGACAGCGAAACAGACCGCCGCGAAAGTTCGGATAGTACAAACGCAACAGCGCCGCAAGGAATAGTCCCTGCGGCGCTGTTGCGTTTATAATGTTTTGATATTTTCGGCTAGCAGTAGGGGCGTTTTGCAAAACGCCCGCCGTGTGCGCCGAATGGCTAAATCAATAAGTCAACCATCTTCCGGGCGTTTTGCAAAACGCCCCTACTCGTGAGACCTTAATCGCTTGACGAAATCGTCGAATTAGTTTGCCAAAAGGCGTTTCACGGTGTCGGCAATGGCCTTGCCTTCGGCGCGGCCGGCGAGTTTCTTGGAGGCTGCGCCCATCACCTTGCCCATGTCCTTGGGCGACGTTGCGCCCGTTTCGGCAACGATGGCTTTCAGTTCGGCTTCGAGTTCCTCGGGCGTGAGCGCCTTGGGGAGGTATTCCTCAATGACGGCAGCCTGTGTGGCTTCTTCCTCGGCGAGGTCGGGGCGGCCCTGCTCGGTGTAGAGCGCAGCCGTGTCGCGTCCCTGCTTTGCCAGTTTGGCAAGGATTTTCAGGGCGGTGTCGTCGGCGAGCGTATCGTTTGCGCCTGGGGCGGTCTTGGCCTCGATGAAGTATTTCTTAATGTTGCGCAGGGCTTCCAGTCTTACCTTGTCCTTCGCCTTCATGGCGGCGACAATGTCTTTGCTTACTTGTTCAAAAAGTGCCATTTCGTTTTTAGTTTTTGTTCGATTTGATATAGTGCCAATTATTTTTATCCACGAGTTATTTTTTTTGTCCACGAATTTCACGAATTTACACGAATATTCCCGTCCTATTTATTAATGGCGACCTGTTCGGTCGCACTAATCACACTAATAATATGAGAGATTTTTCGTGCAAGTTTACTTGAATTAGTGAAAATCCGTGCGACCGTACAGGTCGCCATTTAATTCATTGAAAATGTTCGTGTAAATTCGTGAAATTCGTGGGCAAAAATAACATCGTGGGCAAATAAATTCGTTGTTATTTGCTATTGTTTCGCAGTGCCCCTGTTGCAAATGCGGTCGTAGTCTTCCTTGCTGCGCCGCGCGGTTGGCACGCGCTCCATTTCTTCGAGCAATGCCTCGTTGCTGAGGTCGTTGGTGTCAATCAGGTAGATGCGGGGGCGGGGTTTCGCGGGCTTGCCGTATAGGTTGCCGTAGAACGAGATGAGGCGCTCGCCGCCGTCGGCCGAAATGATGTCGCCGGGCTTGGGGCGCTGCTCTTCTGCCTGCCGCTCCGACTTGTCGTAGAGCCCGAAGCCAGAAGCGAGAATTGTGATCTTCACCCTCTCGTCCAGCCCGTTGTCGGTGGCAAGCCCGTACTTGGTAATCACGTCGGGGCGGAATTTCCTCATAAAAGCATCCAGCTCCGAGAGTTCCTCAATGCCGAGCGGCTTGGCGTTGGAACTCGTGATGCTGATAATGATTTTCTTGGAATTGAAAATATCGTTGTTGTTGAGCAGCGGCGAATGGAGCGCGGCGTTGATGGCCTTCGTGACGCGTCTTTCACCCTCGGCATAGGCTGTGGACATGATGGCCACGCGCCCACCCCGCAGCACGGTGTCGACATCGCAGAAGTCAAGGATCATGGTGCCGTGCATGCAGATGATGTCAACGATGCTCTTCACCGCCGTAAGCAGCGTGTCGTCTGCGCGGCGAAAAGCGTTGTAAACGGAGAGTTCGGGATAGATATCGCGCAGCCGCTCGTTGTTGATGACCAGCAGCGCGTCCACTTCCTTGGCAAGGGCGTACACGCCGTCGAGCGCCTTGTTGATGCGCGGCGTAAGCTCGAAGAGAAAAGGAATGGTGACCACGCCGATGGTGAGGATGCCTCGCTCGCGTGCTTCTCTGGCAATGATGGGCGATGCGCCGGTACCCGTGCCACCGCCCATGCCGGCGGTGATAAACACCATCTGCGTTTGCTTGCCCAGCATGGAGCGCACAGCCTCGATGCTTTCTTCGCAGAGTTCCCTGCCTTTTTCGGGATTGCCGCCTGCGCCGAGGCCCGGACCGAGCTGTACGCGGTCGGGCACGGGAGAGTCGCTGAGGGCTTTCTTATCGGAGTTGACAACGGTATATTGCACGTCCATAAAACCCTCGCGATACATGTGCGCCACGGCGTTGCCTCCGCCGCCGCCCACGCCGATTACCTGGATAATGGCAGGCGTGTGGGCGTTGGCCAGTTCGATGATCGGTTCGTCAAAAGCGGGATTCGGCATATATTATTTATCCAAAGTTAATCACGGCGCCGGCAGCTGCGCTTTCCGGCTCGATAGCCACCGTGCCGAGGGCTTTCGCCTTGATATCGGCAAGCACTTCCTTGCTGCGCTTATAAGTAGGCGTAAGCTCCACCATGGAAATCACCTCTTCGTTGTCGAGGTCGTCAAGTCCGAACAGATAGAACTTGGGACGGCGGCGCTGGATGCCCTTCTTGTCGGAACCGCCGTAGAACTGGTCGCGGCGTTCCTCGTATTCCTCCTGGCGCTCCTGCTCCTTCTGGCGGCGCTGTTCTTCCTCCGCGTCGAGCTTCGCCTGAATGCCCGGCACGTTGCTGATGCCGAAACCCGTGGCAAGGATAGTGATTTTCACTTTCTTGTCGAGCGAGGGGTCGGTGGAAAGTCCCCACTTCGTTTCAACGTCGTCGTGGAACTTCGACATGAACTCGTGCACCTCGTTCATCTCCTCCATCATCAGCGTGTCGCCTTCCTTTTCGGCGCAGAAAGAGATAGAGAGCAGCACCTTCTTGGAGTTGAAGATGTCGTTGTTGTTGAGCAGCGGCGAATGGAGCGCGGCTTCGATGGCCTTGCTTACGCGGTTCTCGCCTTCGCCGAAGCCTGTCGACATGATAGCCACGCCGCCGTCTTTAAGCACGGTGCACACGTCGCGGAAGTCGAGGTTGATGATGCCGTGCATCGTGATGATTTCGGCAATCGACTTGGCGGCAATCGAGAGCGTGTTGTCGGCCATCTCGAAAGCCGAGAGCACATTCAGTTCGGGATAGATTTCGCGCAGCCGCTCATTGTTGATAACGAGCAGCGCGTCCACGTGCTTGGCTATTTCCTCCACGCCGTCGAGGGCCTGGTCGATTTTGCGGTTGCCTTCGAAGCGGAAAGGAATGGTGACGATGCCCACGGTGAGAATGTCCATGGCTTTCGCCTCGCGGGCAATGACGGGCGCGGCACCAGTGCCCGTGCCGCCGCCCATGCCGGCAGTGATGAACACCATCTTCGTGCCGTCGTTGAGCATATTGTGGATGCTGTCGAGGCTCTCCTCGGCGGCCTCGCGGGCACGCCCCGGGCGGTTGCCTGCGCCGAGGCCTTCCTTGCCAAGCTGCAGGCGCACGGGAACGGGAGAGTCGGCAAGCGCCTTGCTGTCGGTGTTGCACACCACGAAGTTCACGTCGTGAATGCCCTCGCGGTACATGTGGTTCACGGCGTTGCCGCCGCCGCCACCAACGCCGATTACTTTAATGATGGAGGGCGTGGTGGTGGGAATGCCCATATCTATAAGGATATCGTTTTCGTCCATAGTTTCGATAGTTTCTATTGTGACTATATATAATATATATATTGTGTGCTCTTGCTTTATTCTTTCTCTTCAACGAGGTCGCCGAGCGTCTTCTTCATTTTAGTAAAGAATTTGCGGAAGCCCTCGGAGCGCTTCTTTTTCTTCTCTTCGGCTAAGCGCTTCTCCTCTTCAAGGCGCAGGCGTTCGGCTTCAGCCTCTTCCTCCTCGCGCTTGCGTTCTTCCTCGGCCTTCTGACGTTCCTCTTCTTCAAGGCGCTTGCGCTCTTCCTCAGCCTTTTGCTCCTCGGAGGGGAAGATTTGCGGCTGTGCCGTGCCGAGGTCGCCGCCGCAGCAGTTCTCCGTGCCCTTGTCGATGAGGGCAATCGCGGCAAAGAACGAGCCGTCGCGGTTGAAGTCGGGCGCATCCTTCGGCGGGCGCACTTGCAGGCTGATGTTGCGCACGAAGCGGATTTTCTCAAAGCCCGTAACGGCCTCGAAGAGCTTGTTGATGTTGCGCATGTTCGATGCGCCGCCCGTGATGATGAGGCCGCCGATGAGCGACTCCTTCGTAAATTTGGAGAGCGCAATCTGGTTGTGGATGTTCATCACGATTTCTTCCTCGCGTGCTTCAACCAATCCGCAGAACTCCTCAAACTTCACACTGCGGCCGTCTTTGAGCTGAATAGCGGCGGCCTGCGTGTCGTCTTCGTTGTCAGAGATGGCCGTGCCGTACATCAGTTTGAGCGACTCTGCCTCGTCGTCCTCGATTTGGAGCGACATGATGTCGCGGTTAATATTTGCGCCGCCGAGGGGAATGATGGCCAAATGGCGCAGCAGGTTGTTCTTATAAACGGCGACGGAAGTCGTTTCTGCGCCCATGTCTACGAAGACGCAGCCCGAGCGGCGCTCCGACTCCGTGAGCATCGTGTCGGCAAGTGCCTGCACGGTGATGGGGAGGTCGGCAATGGCCACGTTCGCGCTGTGGAAGCAGTTGCGGATTTCCTCTTTCACCGAAGAGTTGGCCACGATGTTGAGGTAACGCCCCTCGATGCTCTCGGTGAGCATGCCGACGGGGTCGTTTTGCAACTGCGTGCCGAGCTTGAACTCTTGCGGTATGGCTTCGAGAATGTCGCGGTCGGGCGTTGCGCTGGAACGGTTCTCGTCGTTGATAGAGTCGATCATCTCTTGTGTCACCTCCATCTTAGAGCCGAGGTTGCGCACGATGGTATTGGCCACGGTGTGCATGCCCATGCCGCCGATGCCCACATAGACGCGGCAGATGTTCTTTTGCAGTTTTTTCTCCAGGCGCTCCTTGATGTTGAGGATGCACTGCGACATCTTGTTGATGTTGTTGATGCGCCCCTTGCGTATGAAGGTAGTGGACGGCTCTTGCGCCAGTGCCAGCACCTTGATGCCGCCGTCGGGTTCTTTTTTTCCGGCGATGGCCGTCACTTTTGACGAGCCGATTTCTATCGCCACAATGAAATTGTCCGGTGTTGCCATATATGCTTATTTTTTTGTTTTTCGTTTTTTACAGATAATCTGGTTGGGGTGCTCCACGTTGAGGGCGGTGTATTTGTTCCAGCCCACCTGCGGCATCACTTTCGTATAAAAATTCTTCAAGTTTTGGAATTTGCATTCGAGGCTGTCTGCCGTGCCGAAGAAAATCACTTGGTCGCCCAAGCGCGGCGTCAGTTCAATCTCCTTGTCGGGGCGCACGTAAATCTGCTCAATCTGATTGTCCCAAAACTCATTGTTCTTGAAATAAAGCCCGAAGCGCACGAGATGCTTTTTGGCAAAGTTGCGGTCGATGTCGCCCGTCGCCACCACGAGGTCCGCCACATAGCCTTGCGGGTTCATGGCGTTGCCGTTGGCGTCGAGGTAATAGTTGTCGCCGTCCTTGCTCATGACGCGCAGCAGCGGCAAGCGTTGCTCGATGAGCACGTTCACGGTGTTGCCGCTCGTTTTGTAGCACACCACGGAACTGATAAACGGGTTCTTTGTAAGCGCCTCCTCAATCTTCTGGCAACTGATTTCGTTCATCGGCCGCCCCACGGGATACAGGCGGGCCTTCTGCAACAGCCGCTCTGCTTCCGATGCGGTGATGAAGCCCGCGTGCAGGCTGTCCGCCACGGTGAACGTGGCGCGGCGGCAGATGCTGCGGTCGCTCTCGCCGCTCAGCCTGATAAAGGCAAAGATGAGGTAAGCGCCGAGGCAGGCAAGCAGAAGAAGTTTTCCAAAAGTTTTCATGTAAACCCGTTTACTGGTTCGCTAAATATTTTTCTCTAAGGATTTCAGTGAACATGGGGGCATAGTCGTCCACGTCGCCCGCGCCGAGCAGGATCAAGACATCGAAGTCCTCGTTCTTGATAATGGCGGGCAGGTTTTTCTTCTCTACGATGCGCTTCTTCATGTCGGGGCGCAGGCAGTCGAAGATGATTTGGCTTGTCACGCCGGGAATGGGCTTCTCGCGGGCGGGGTAGATTTCCGTGAGCAGCACCTCGTCGAGCAGCGAAAGGCTGTCGGCAAAGTCTTTGTAGAAGTCGCGGGTGCGGGTGTAGAGGTGCGGCTGGAATATCGCCGAAATCTTGCGCCCTGCAAAGACCTCGCGGATAGAGAGAATGCTCTGCCTGATTTCTGCGGGGTGGTGCGCGTAGTCGCTGAGGAATACGATGCGGTCGGTTTTGAGCTTGAAGTCGAAACGGCGGTCAACGCCGCTGAACGTAGCCATGGCCTGCCTGATTTCGCCTGCGCCTGCGCCGGCCAGCTGAGCCAAGGCCATTGCGGCGATGCCGTTTTCAATGTTTACGCTTACAGGCACGCCGAGCTCAACGTCCTTAATCGGTTCGATGGGCGAAACGAGGTCGAAGACGATGCGCCCGCCGCCGATGCGCACGTTCTCGGCGTGGAAGTCGCCCGCCTCGCGCGAATAGTCGTAGCGGCGCACGCCCTCTTGCAGGCGTTCCTTCATCTTCAAGCCGCGATGAATCACGAGTGCGCCTTCGGGACGGATGAGCGAGGAATAATGCGCGAAGCTTTCCAGATAAGCCTCCTCCGTGCCGTAGATGTCGAGATGGTCGGCATCGGTGGCCGTAATCACCGAGGCGTAAGGACGCAGATGATGAAAAGAGCGGTCAAACTCGTCGGCTTCTATCACCACAAAGTCACTTTCTGCATTTAAGAGGTAGTTCGTGCCGTAGTTTTTTGTGATGCCGCCGAGGAAAGCGTTGCAACCCACGTGGCTTTGATGCAGCAGATGGGCGGTCATGGCCGTCGTGGTGGTCTTGCCGTGCGTGCCTGCCACGCAGAGGCCGCGCATGGAGCGCGTCAGCGTGCCGAGCAACTGCGCGCGCTTTTGCAACTCGAAGCCGTTTGCCTTGAAATAATTCAGTTCCTTATGGTCCTGCGGAATGGCAGGCGTGTACACCACCAGCGTATGCTCCTTGTCGCGGCAGGCGGCGGGGATAAGGTCGGGGTTGTCTTCGTAGTGGATATCTGCCCCCTCGGCGCGGAGTTTTTCCGTGAGGGGGCAACTTGTGCGGTCGTAGCCCGCCACGATGTAGCCTTTGGAAAGGAAGTAGCGTTCCAAGGCACTCATGCCGATGCCGCCGGCACCGATGAAATATACTGATTTGAAATTCATGGTTTATCGTTTTTCCGCCAAGGCGATAACGATGTCGGCGATGTCGTCGGCGGCGTTGGGCTTGGCCAGTTTCAAGATGTTTTCGGCAAGCGATTTCAACTTTGCGTCATCGTTCACCGTATTGATAGCCAGCGGCAGCAGCGTGCGGCGGGCGTTGTCGTCGGACACATAGATGGCGGCGTCCTTTTGCACGAGTGCCAGTGCGTTTTTTGTCTGATGGTCTTCCGATACGTTGGGCGAGGGCACGAGGATCACAGGCTTGCCCAGCAGGCAAAACTCGGAGATGCTGCCCGCGCCGGCTCGCGAGATAACGAGGTCGGCGGCGGCGTATGCCGTAGCCATGTCGGAGATAAAGTCTGAGAAATAGAGGTTGTCGGGTTTGCCTCGGCGGCTCATCTCTTCGTTGATTTCTGCGCTGTAATATTTGCCCGTCTGCCAGATAAACTGCACGCCGGTCTGCGCCTTGATAAGCGGCAGGTTGCCGAGCACGCTCTCGTTCATGGTGCGTGCGCCGAGCGAGCCGCCAATTAGCAGCACCGTGCGCTTGCCCGGTTGCAGACCGAACGTTTTCACGGCTTCTTCTTTCGTACATTTTGGCGCGGTGAGCCCAGCGCGCACGGGGTTGCCTGTCAGCAGAATGCGGTCGGCAGGGAAGAAACGCTCCATGCCGTCGTAGGCAACGCATATTTTCGCGGCTTTCTTCGCCAGCAGCTTATTCGTCACGCCGGCGTAAGAGTTTTGCTCTTGCAGCACGGTGGGCACGCCCATCGACTCCGCCACGTTGAGGGTCGGGCCGCTGGCATATCCGCCCACGCCGACTGCTACCTGCGGGCGAAAGTCTTTAAGGATGCCTGCCGCCAGCCTGCGGCTCTTTATGATTTTCATCACTACGGCAAAGTTCTTCCAAAGCCTTTTGCGGTCGAAGCCGGCAATGGGTAGGCCTTTGATTTCATAGCCTGCGGCCGGCACGCGCTGCATCTCCATTCTGCCTTCTGCGCCGACAAATAAAATCTTGGCTTCGGGGCGTTTGCGCCGAATGGCATCGGCAATAGAAACGGCCGGGAAAATATGTCCTCCCGTGCCTCCGCCGCTGATGATGATTCTTAGTTCATCGCTCATAGCTATTAATATTGTCTGTTACAGCGCAAAATTAGCAATTATTTCTTGCTTTACATTAGCAGATAGTTGCTTTTTTTGAAACTTTCTGCCATGAAAATGCCAAAAACAAGCCCGAGCCGCGCAAACTCCTTTTTGCGCGGCTCGGGCGATACTGTATGTGCAGGGGATTTAGTAAACAAGTATACAAGTAGACGAGTAAACAAGACAAGTTACTCGAATCAAGACATTTCTGTCTCGTTTACTCGTCTACTCGTCTACTAATAATCGGAGGGATTAGCTGACCTTTTCGAGTTTCTTGATAATCGAGAAGATGAAGAGTGCGCTGAGCAGGCAGATGCCGGCAAGCACGCCCCAAATAATTGGCAGCGAGACGTTTGCATCCCACAAAAGGGCAGGGATAGCGACCAAAAGGTTACCTGCGGCGGTGGCAACGAACCAGCCGCCCATCATCATGCCCTTATATTGAGGCGGTGCCACCTTGCTCACGAAGGAGATGCCGATGGGCGATAAGAGCAATTCGGCGAGCGTCAGGATTAGATAAGTCAGGATAAGCCAGTTTGCCGTAATGCGCTCTTCTTGCGACTTGTATTCTTTCAACTCGGTTATCTTTGCCTCTGAAAGATTCTTCACGCATTCCAAGCGCTCTTCGGGTTGAATGAACGTGAGGTGCTTGGCGATGCCAGAGGCGTTGGCGGTTTCGAGATTGAAAGTTGCCTCAAAGCCTTTCTTGTCCTTTTCGGGATCTTCGCTCTTGATTTTGTTGTAAATAGAGTCATAGTTGGCGGCGGCAACGGCTTTGTCGCTTGCGTTGAGTAGCTCATGCTGCTTCAAGAGAACCTTTGCATTTTTGATGTTGTCGGCTTCTGCCGGTTTTTGCAGTCCCATCGAAGAGCCCACCATTACGAAGAAGCCCACTGCTGCAACGAGCATGCCAAGACCAATTTTTGTGGGGGCTTTGGGTTCTTTGCCTTTTTTGCCGAGAAATCCGAAGAGCGCAACGCTCACAGGAGTGAGGGCTACCACGAAGCAAGGATTGAATTGCTGGAAGATGGGAGCGTCTACGGCCGTCTCGGGCTTTAAGGTGAAGAACTTATATGTGAGGAATGCCAGCGAGAGAATGATAACTAAGAGCGCATAACCTTTGCTTTTGGCGGTTTTGCTTTGGAAAACAGCAAACAAGGCATAAACGATAAAGATGCCTGCCACGAGGTTGAACACATCGAATACCATGCTCTGCAGACCGGTCGAAACGGTTTGTGTATACGAATCTGCGAAGTACGTCAGAGTGGCGCCGTTTTGGTGGAAAGCCATCCAGAAGAAGATGACCACTGCAAATACGAGGCAGAGGCAGATAATGCGCTCTTTCGTTTCGGCAGGCGAGAGGGTCTCGGTAGCGTCATCGGTTTTGCTTGCTTCTTTCTTCTTGTCGGTATTGGCAAACCACGAGCGCAGGCCGTAATATATGGCCATTGAAACGATGAGGGAAACGCAAGCCACGGCAAACGAGAAATGGTAGGCGGCACCTTCGGAGTAACCCAGCGAGTTGATTGCCCAGTTCTTTACGGCGATTGCGGCGGTGGGGGCGAACATGGCACCGATGTTGATGGCCATGTAGAAGAGTGAGAAGCCCGATTCGCGCTTGTCGCTGTACTTCGCGTCGTCGTAAAGGTTGCCGACCATTACTTGCAGATTGCCCTTGAACAAGCCTGTGCCCAGACTGATAAGCAGCAGCGCGGCTCCCATTGCAATGACTGCCAAGGTGTTTGCCCCGAGGGGAACTGAAAGGAGCACGTAACCGAGAAACATAATGGAGATGCCCGATGTCACCATCTTCCCGTAGCCGAATTTATCTGCAAGGATACCGCCCAGCAAGGGAAGGAAATAGACAAGACCTAAGAAGACGGAGTAGATAATTCCTGCTACGCCGGAACCGAATCCAAAGTTTGCCTTTAAAAATAAAATAAATACAGCAAGCATCGTGTAATACCCGAAGCGCTCGCCCGTGTTGGCCAAAGCTAATGCATACAGGCCCTTAGGTTGTCCTTCAAACATAGTTTTTTGAGATTTTTGAAATGATTATTATTGAGTTTATTGATTTTGTTTTTGTTGTGAAGGCGCAGCCGAAAGTTCTTCGGCGAGGAAGGGCGCGGTATGCCCTTTGCCCCAGGCCGCGATTTCTTCGGGCGTGCCGCAGGCCACCACTTGCCCGCCGCCGCGTCCGCCTTCGGGACCCATGTCGATAATGTAGTCGGCCGACTTGATAACGTCCATGTTGTGCTCGATAACGATCACCGTATTGCCTTTGTCCACAAGGCGTTGCAACACGCCGAGCAGCACGCGTATGTCCTCGAAGTGCAGTCCCGTGGTGGGTTCGTCTAATATATATATGGTGTGCCCTGTGTCGCGCTTGGAGAGTTCCGTGGCCAGCTTTACGCGCTGGCTCTCGCCGCCCGAGAGCGTGGTGGACGATTGCCCGAGTTTGATGTAACCTAAGCCTACGTCCTGCAATACTTTTATTTTGTGCAGGATACTGGGCACGTTTTCAAAAAACTCGACGGCTTGATTGATGGTCATGTCCAGCACGTCGGCAATGCTTTTGCCCTTGAAGCGCACTTCGAGCGTTTCGTGGTTATAGCGTTTCCCGCGGCAGGTTTCGCAAGGCACGAGCACATCGGGCAGGAAGTTCATCTCGATGTTCTTGTAACCGTTGCCCTTGCAGGTCTCGCAGCGTCCGCCTTTCACGTTGAAAGAGAAACGTCCCGGCTTGTAGCCTCTTATTTTCGCTTCGGGCAGATTGACAAACAGGTTGCGAATGTCGGAGAATACGCCGGTGTAGGTGGCGGGGTTGGAGCGCGGCGTGCGTCCCAGCGGACTTTGGTCCACGGCCACCACCTTGTCTGTCAGTTCGATGCCCTCGATGCTTTCGTAAGGCATGGGCTCTTTGAGCGAGCGGTAGAACTTTTGCGAGAGAATGGGCAGGAGCGTTTCGTTGATGAGGGTCGACTTGCCGCTGCCCGATACGCCCGTGACGCAGATGAACGTGCCGAGCGGGAACTCCGCCGTCACGCCTTTCAGGTTGTTGCCCTTAGCCCCTATGAGGCGCAGCGTGCCTGTGCCTTTGCGCCGCGTAGCGGGGATTTCTATGGTGCGGCGGCCGTTCAGGTAGTCGGAGGTGAGGGTAGAGGCTTTGAGTATCTCGCCGGGTGTGCCGGCAAATACCACCTCGCCGCCGAGGCGGCCGGCCCGCGGGCCGATGTCCACGATATAGTCTGCGGCGAGCATCATCTCCTTGTCGTGCTCCACCACAATCACGGTGTTGCCCAGGTCGCGCAGTTCTTTGAGCGAGCGGATAAGCTTCGCGTTGTCGCGCGAGTGCAGGCCGATGCTCGGCTCGTCGAGAATGTAGAGTACATTCACGAGCTGCGAACCGATTTGCGTGGCGAGCCTGATGCGCTGGCTTTCGCCGCCCGAGAGCGTCACGGAAGAGCGCGAGAGCGACAGGTAGTCGAGGCCCACGTCGAGCAGGAATTGCAGCCTCGTGCGTATTTCTTTCAAAATCTCGTGTGCAATGGCGCGGTTTTTCTCCGAAAGCTGCGGCTCGATGCCGCCGAGCCATTCTTGCAGTTCTGCAATGTCCATGCGGCTCAGTTCGGCTATATTCTTGCCCGCGAGGCGATAGGAGAGGGCTTCGCGGTTGAGGCGCGTGCCATGACAGTCGGGGCATACGGCGTCGCGCGAGAACTGTTCCGCCCAGCGTTGCGCTGCGGCAGTCATTTCGCTGTCGGCCATTTGTTGCAGGTATTTGCCGAGGCCGTCGTAGGTGAGATAGAGGTCGTTGGTGGTGCGTGCCGTGTCGGCAGGAATGCGCAACTGTTCGGCCGAACCGTTGAATATTTCCGCCAAGGCCTCTTCGCCGACGTCCTGTAAGGGCGTGTTGAGGTCGCAGTCGTATTTAGCCAAAACGGCTTCAATCTCCCAGAAAATCGCCGCGTTGCGGTATTTTCCCAAGGGCGCAAGTCCGCCCTCACGTATGGAGAGCTTGGGATTGGGGATAACCTTTTCTTGGTCGATGACGCTCACCGTGCCCAGCCCTTTGCAGTGCGGGCACGCGCCTTGCGCCGAGTTGAAAGAGAAGTTGTGCGGTGCCGGCTCGCGGTAGCTGATGCCCGAGACGGGGCACATGAGGTTTTTGGAGAAATAGCGCACAGCGTTCTTGCCCTCCGCCTCCGCGTCCTTGTCGTACACCATCATCAGCCCGTTGCCCTGCGCGAGGGTATGCCCCACGCTCTTGCGCAGCCGTTCCACGTCCTTTGCGCTGACTTTGAGTTTGTCTACCACCACCTCGATGTCGTGGTTTTTGTAGCGGTCGAGTTTCATGCCCTGCACCGCCTCGCGCAGTTCGCCGTCCACGCGCACCGTGAGAAAGCCTTTCTTGCGCACGGTCTCAAAGAGTTCCTTGTAATGTCCCTTTCGCGTGCGCACCAGTGGCGCGAGTAGCAACACTTTGCGCCCTTCGTAGTCCGTGAGCAGCATGTCCACGATTTTCTCTTCCGTATATTTCACCATCGGCTCGCCCGTCACGTAGCTGTAGGCCGTGGCGGCGCGGGCGAAGAGCAGGCGCAGGAAGTCGTAGATTTCGGTGATGGTGCCCACGGTGGAGCGCGGGTTGCGGTTGGTGGTCTTTTGCTCGATGCTGATCACGGGACTGAGGCCGCTTATTTCGTCCACGTCAGGGCGATTCACGCTATCGAGGAAGTTGCGGGCGTAGGCCGAGAAGGTCTCGATATAGCGGCGTTGGCCTTCGGCATAAATCGTGTCGAAAGCCAACGAACTCTTACCGCTGCCGCTAAGGCCGGTAATCACGCAAAGGCTGTGGCGCGGTAGGGACACGTTGATGTTTTTCAGGTTATGCTCGCGCGCACCTATTATGTTGATGTGTCCTGCCGGGCTGTGCGCCTCGGTATGTTCTTTGTTGTTGTCCAATGTTTGTTTATTAGTAGACGAGTTTACAAGTAAACGAGTAGACGAGACAGATTTGTCTTGCATAAAATATTTTATATGAGTAACATATCTTGTTTACTTGTATACTCGTTTACTCGTTTACTAAAAGCACATTCTGCTTATTGCGCCGTGGAGCTTTCCGTATATCCGCGCAGCACGTTAATCACTTTCTTGTATTCGTACTTCTTGCCGTCGGCGCCCTGCGCCTGCACATAGAGATAGTAGCCGCCGTCGGGCGCGTCCTTGCCGCCGCTCTTGCCGTCCCAGCCGCCAGCCGGGTCGGTCCATTCGTAGAGCTTCTTGCCGTTGCGGTTAAACACGATGGCCTTGAACGATACGATGCTGCGGTAGCCCTCCTTGGCCTTGAATACATCGTTGATGCCGTCGCCGTTGGGCGTGAAGGCGTTGGGAAATTCCAGCAGCGACTCGCTGATGGTGATGTTGAACGGCTCGCCGCCGTCGCTTTGGTCGTATTCAATCACGTCGTCGCCGTTTACAAAACTCACCAGCAGTGTTACGGTGAACGTACCGCTTTCGGCAAACGTGTAGGTGGTGGTTTCCTCGTAGCGCGTCAGGAAGGGTGCGCTTTCTCCGGCGCGGACAAAACGCCACTCGTAGCGCGGAGTGTATGCGCCGAGGTCTTTCGGGTTGGCGCGGAATGTTGCCGTCATAGGCGCGTCGCCGTTGAAACTCGTTTCTTCGGAAGTTTCCCCCTTATTGTTCGTCACGGTCATGGTGGGCTCTGCCGAGGGCAGTTCGTCGTTCTCCGCGGCTCGCACGCCCGTGGCGATGCAGAGTATCAGGAGGAATATGTAAAGCGTTTTGCCGTTCATACGTCGCAATTTTCCGCAAAATTACTATTTTCTTAGGTTACAGGGCTTAATTGTGCTTCAAAATTACCATAAAGGCATTGCGCTCCGCCGTAAGATATCTTTTACCATGACAGAGCAAAATCTTCTTTTCTGCCTGAAATTTTTCACTATCTGCCTGATATTTTTTGTTACAAAGCTTGTAACACGTATTACAAAGTTTGTAACATGTATTACAAAGTTTGTAACGCATGTTAGAAAGTTTGTAATACAAAATCTCTTATATGATAGTAAAAAAAATCAGGCAGAAAGGGAAAATTTTCTTGCTGATGGCAAAATGTTTGAACTTGATAATAATTGCCTAAAAGGCATTAAACGCCCCTCCCGTGAGGCAAATAAAAAAAATCGGGTGCGCATCGCGATGCGCACCCGATTTATCATGATAGGAATTTTTGTTTACTTGATGATGAACTTCTGGGAACGGATAACGTTGCCGCTCTGCATCTTCACTACGTATACGCCAGGAGCATAGCCGTTGACGTTCACAGTGCTTGCGCCGTTAGCAAACTTCACGAACTTGCCTTCTGCGTCATAGATCCAAGCCTTGTCAACATTGTTAAGGTTGAGGCTGCCGTCTTCGAGGCTGAAGGTAGAAACCTTGCTGCCGTCGTTCACCTTGTCGATACCAGTTTCCGTGAAGCCCTCGGGCTGGTCGGCTACGCCCTTGTCGCGCGTGTCAACGATGACGCGGCCGGGATTCGTGCCGGTGATTTCTACGCCGAAGTCGATAGAGAAGCCCTTAGCGTGCTGGCCAACGGGGTTAAACATACCGGCAAACCATGCATCGGAGAAGACGATGCGCAGGCGGCTCGGGCCGGGCGTTGCATTGCTGGGCACGGTGAAGGAGAAGGTTACGCCATCGGCGCTTTGGAATTCAGGAGTTGATTTGCGGATTGTGCCGGCAAAGAAGAGGCGTTCGCCTTCGGGGTCGGTTTCGGTCTTGCCATCGGCAATCTCGGCTGCCGTGCGCTCTGTGGGAAGGGGCTTGTCGAAGTCGCCGCTGCCGTTGAGGTCCATCCAACCGCCGAGGAAGCACCACTTCAAACCGTCGGATTTGTCAGCGCACTTGATGTTCATAGTAACGGTTTGGCCTTGTGCCACCTTGAGCACGTGGTCGGTAGCGTCGGCATATTGCGAACCGTCAGCCACGGGACCTGTTGCAGAATAGTTAAGATTCTGGGTAGCACCCGTTGTGGTAACAGAAGTTACGTAACGCTGTTCGCGGGCAATATCTGCGCCTTCGCAGGCGGGATCCATGCAGCTTTCGCCATAGTTGCCATTGTCAGCACGGTCGGGCAGTGCGGACTGAGCGGCACGGGGCACGGCTACCCATTCGGTAGCAGAATAGGTCTTGAGGTCGGTGCTGACAGCGCGGACGCCGATGTAAGGCTGGTCGGCAGCGCTTTCAAACATGATGTTGCCTACGTAAGTAGACCAGCTGGTGGTACGGCCAATTTCAGAAACGCGGCCGTTCACACCGTTCTTGTAAAGGATTTCGAAGTGGTCGATATTGGCTTCGTCGTTGTAGACAAGACCCCAGGCAGCGCGTGTGGTAGCCACGGCGTTAACGTCCCAATAAATCTTGGCACCCATAGAGGTCTTGGTTTCTTCCTTCACTTCAACCATCACGTCGCGCACGTTGGCGGGCGTAACGGTGCTGTTGTCGTTGATTTCGAGCTTGCCGACGAGCAGGCTGTAATTATTGTCGTTGCCCTTCACGCGGAGACCGATGCGGTCGATCACGTCGTTGGTGGAAAGACCTGCGATCTGGATGGTCTTTTCTTCCCAAGTAGCACCGCTGACGTCGCCGTAGGGCACTTCAATCCACTGGCCGCTGCCCTGCTTGCGCAGGATAACGTAGAGCGAAGAGGCGTTCTTGCCTTCCTTGCCGTTCTTCACAGCCACCTTGGCGTAGGGAGCGGAGCCGCTCACCTTGAGCGCAGTCTTATACATCACGATGTCCGTACCGCCGGAAACGGCAGCACCCGTGAGGCGCAGGCAGGAGCCGCCCGTGTAAGCGTCGGTGTGGGTATAGTTGGGCTGGATATTGGTGCTGACGGTCGTGGTGCCGGGATTAACCACCATCCAACGATAGGTGGGCACGAGATCCTGTGCGCCCATGTTGTACCAGCTGCCGTTGGTGCGCTTGCCTTTATAGAAATAGCGTTCGCCGTTGCCGAGGGTGAAGTGCGTGCCGAAAGGCAGGCTGCCCTGAATGGTGGAACGTTCGGGAATGAACGAAGCCAAGCCACAGAAGGTCTGCAAAGGCAGTTTGTCGGCCGTGCGCTCCCAGTTGTTGCCGGAGTTGCTGATGGCCGGGCGATTGAGCGGGTTGCGGTTACCGCCAGAGAAGCCTCGCTCGAGCAAGCGCTGGTAGTTCTCTTGAGTGTCGAACGCGCCGTCACCCACATTGTAGCTCATAAAGCGGCTCTGGCCGTGTTCGCCCCAGAGGCAAACGCCGATGCGCTTGCACTCGTCATTGGCTACAAGGTTCGTCCAGCTCTTATCCATGCCAGCAATCCAAACGCCGGTGTAAAGGCCTTCGCAAGTGCCCATGGCGGCTTCTGCTGTCTGAACGGAAGAACGCATAGCGTTTGTGGAAGTAAAGTTGCCGCCGGAATAGTTCAGCATCAGGTCGGCAGTCTTACCCGTATCGGTTGTTCCGAACAATGCGTCCTTATAAGCAGCCGACAATGAAGAGTTTGCCGTATAGATGCCAATGTGGAAGTTGTCAAAACCCTGCGCGGCAGCTTCCTTATAGAGCGACTTGTGGAAAGCCACAACGTCCGCGTTGGAATAACCTGTGTCCTCGAAGTTGTAGTTGATACCGTCGGAGCCGAAGAACATCAGGATATTAATAAGTGCCTTAGTGTACTTATACGTGCCATCGGCATTCTTTGTAGAAATGAGCGCGCACCAGTTGCCTGCGCCGCTGCCTGCCGTCCAGCTCTCAAAGAACTTGATACCCGACATGATGTCCGTACCGTTGCGGTGGGCGGCATCTACCCAGCAGCCGGGAGCCTGGAATACGCTGTGATTCCATGAACCGAAGAGGTTCGTGTAGTTCCACATAGAGAATACGTCGGAGGTGAACTTGGTGCCGGGATAGCCGGCTGCGCCACCCGAACCTACGTCCATGGGAATGTTCATCCAAAGCTGACGCTTGGAAGTAGCGTCTTGGTTGAGACGGTCTTCGTCGCTCATAATGGCGCGACGACGCACATGCGAACGAACAAAGGCGATGTCGCCCTTGCTGATACCGGCTGCTTCGAACTCGGCATCGGTGGGGTACTTGCGTCCCTGTTTGTCGGCTTTGTAGAACAATTCGAGGAGGCCCGTATCGGAAAAGCCGTCGAAATTGTAAATCTCATCAGTTGCCGTGGGGGACGTCTGTGCTGCAACGGGGACGGCGAAAGAGCAACCGGCCAGCAATAACGCAGCAAATGTAGACTTTTTCATGATGAAAATGATTTAAGGGTTAAAAAAATGAATTTTATTTTGGTTTGTCAGTAAAAACCAATAGGGGCGCATAGATATTATACGCCCCTATTATATATTGTGTATTAGAAATTAGGTGCATCTACATCCCACCAAAGGCGCGTGGCCTGCAAGTCAGGTCCGCCGAGGGCAGGAATACCAGTGTTATTGATATTCTGCAATGCGATGGGGTCGGTGCTCTGCCAAGGCACACGACGTATCAGTTCTCCCTGAGGGATAGAGCCGTCGCCGTCGTTCGTGTTAAGCACGGGGAAGCACTTGGGATAGCCTGTGCGACGCAGTTCCGTCCAAGCCTCCGTGGAGAGGGGGAAGAGGGCGATGTACTTTTGCGTGATGATCTTTTCGAGTTTTGTTTCCTTAGAGTCGGCATCGTTCCACTTCACGCCAATTTTGGTAACGCTCGGCCAGTCTGCTCCGTCGCCCATGGGGTCGGATTGCACGTAAGCAACAGGCTGCTCACGCTGCATATAAGCATCGACGAGGTCGTTGTATTCATATACGTACCAAGGTTCTTCGAGGTAAGCGTTGCGAATGCCGCGCTCGTAGAAGAACTGGGCAGAACCGCCCATGTTCCAGCCGCGCAATGCACCTTCAGCGCGCAGGAAGTCGACTTCGGCAAACTTAACGAGATAAAGGGGCGCATCGTTCAGATATTCACGGTCGATTCCGGAATATGCCTGGCGCTGGTTCTGTCCATAGCTCTGACCGTCGCCGACCAGCGTGCCGCTGCGAATGCCGACAATCTTTTTGTTGGCGGGGAGCACGGCGCCTGTCTTCTTGTTGGTAATCTCGTTAGAGTTCTTCTTGATCAAGTACTTTGTGTAAGGGTGGTCAAGGCTCATAAGCAAGCTTTCGAACGATGCCGAGATACGGGAGTCGCCCCAAGACTCGATAATGGTAACCATCGGGTGACCGAAGCCGCTGACCGTGGGGTACAAACCAGACTGCTCTTCAATGGATTCTACCACGCCGTCGCGCACAGCTTCTTCTGCCCATTTCTGTGCAAGGGCAGGGTTTCTCTTGACAATGTGCATTGCCATGCGGAGCTTCAAGGAGTTGGCCAGCTTGATGTAAGTGGTCATGCCCGTATAGCCGCTAATCAGGTCGCGGTTCGTTTCGTTGAACGACATCAGAATATCCCGAACTCTCTCTTTATACCAATTCGGGCGGGTTTCGTGGTAGCGCAGGCAGGCAACGATGGTGTCGAGATTCTGTACGATGCCCTTATAAATATCTTCAACGGTATTGTAGACAGAAGGATTTTCAATGTTCTTCTTGTCTTCGACATAGGTGAACGGGCCGGAAATGTCGGCCATTTCCTGTGCTGAGATGCAGTAGTAGAGCAGGTTGATAGCCTTTACTTCGGGAATGCTGTCGATTTGCGGGTGATTGAGCACGGGAATCAAGCCATTTTTAACCATGGAGTAGCTGCCGCGCGGGTCACCGTTAAAGTCGTTCGAGTTGCTGTAAGTAGAAGTCCACGTACCGTACATGAAATCGCGGTGCGGAATGGTCATGTAATTGGCATAGCAGTCAGGGCCGAGGCCGTATTGGCGCTGGTAGGCGTGTGCGCCGGGCACATCGCCGTTTTTGCCGCCGCGCAGGCAGTACTGCGCCGTTTTGCAAGAGCCGAGGTAAGGGAATACTTCTTTGTATGCAGCCTCAAAGTTCTCCTGAGTGGGCTTAATACGATAATTGATTTGGTCGATGTTGCCCTGAAAGTCGTTGGCGAGCTGAGATTGGTCGGAGTTCATTTCATCTCCGGGAACATCGTAATCAAGGCAGGACTGCAAGCTAAATGTTGCAGCAACAGCCAAGACAGATAAGAATATTTTGCGTTTCATGATTTCTGCGTCTTAGAAATTAAGTTTGAGATTCAGACCGTAGGAACGGGCAGACGGGAGGTTGAAAATCTCGAATGCACCGAGACCGTTACCGTTGGAGAGGGAGATGTCGGGATCAACGGGCGCGTCCTTGTAGATAAAGAAGAGGTTACGTCCGATGAACGATACCGTGAGGTTCTTGCCGTCGCCGAGGAGGTTGCGGAACGTGTAACCGAAAGAAAGTTCGCGGAGGCGGAAATTGGTGGCATTGTAAACGTAATCGGCGGGATTGTTTGTACCAACCGTTTCATACCAAGTCTGAATGGGAACAATCTGTCCGCTGCCGTCGGGCACGTACATACCGAGCTGGCCGTTGTCGGCATAGATGCCGTTGTTCTCTGCATAAACGCGGGCATCGGCTGTGCGCTGCGACTGTCCGAGAGCATCGAGGTAACCTTCGGTCATTGAAATTACCTTACCGCCGATACGACCGTTGATGAGGAAGTAGAGCGAGAAGTCCTTAAAGTAGAACGTGTTCGACCAACCGAGTTGGATCTTGGAGTTCATGTTGCCGATATACTTGCCGAAAGGATTGCTCGGCGTATTGCCAAACGTGCCGCTCGGCTTTACGTAAGCCTGGCTGCCATCAATCGTGGGCTTGCCTTCGTCGTTGACATAAATATCGCCGGCCTTATGAATTTGAGTTGTGGTGATGCCATCGGCAAGAGGATTGCCGGCTGCATCGGCCGTGGGGTAGGGAGTGTAGCAGATTTCGGGGTCACCGCCGTTTACATCGGGCACCTCATACTTATAGACATCGGTCTGCCAGCGGCGGAAGTCGCTTACGTACATGTCGCCGTAAGAACCGCCTTCGATATAGCGTATCTGTACGCCGGCGAGGCTCTGCGTAAGCATCTTGGGGTTACCCTGTTCGTCGCGGTAGGTCTCAACAATCTTATTCTTGTTGAAGGAGAAGTTCAGAGATGTCTTCCAACGCCAGTCCTTAGTAATTTTCCAGTCGTAACCGAGCGTCAGTTCAAGACCTTGATTGCGGATGACACCTGTGTTTACAGGCTGTGTGCGACCGTTGGTGCCGGAGATTTCAAGATAGGAGTTGTGCATGGCCGAATTATAATAGGTAATGTCGGCATTGAGGCGGTTGTTGAAGAACTGCATTTCCAAACCTGTTTCAAACGACTTGGTCTTTTCGGGAATGGGCCAGAAATTGTTGTAGCCAGAGAGTGTGGTCGTGCCGCGCACGTTGTTGCTGACGGCAAGGTTGTAAATGCTGTTGGGGATGGAGTTACCTACTTCTGAATAGCTCAGGCGATACTTGGCATAGCTGAACCATTCGGGCAGTTTGAAGAGCGAGGAGAGGATGGCGTTGGCACCGAAACCGAAATATCCATAGTTGTCAGGCGTGCCCATGTAGGAGAATTGCTTGAAGGCGCGGTACCAGTCGCGGCGGTATGAACCGTCTACGTAGATAAGGTCTTTCCAGCCTACCTGTGCCGTAACAAGCGCAGCCTTGTCCCAGTTAGAGCCTTCGGATTTGGAGGTGGCGCCATCGCCGCCGGAATTGGCTTCAAAACGGTTTATGACAACTTTGTCGTCGGCAAGGGGTTTGCGCTGTGGGTCGTACTGAGTGGCAACCACATCGGTGCTGACGCTTTCGGTCTTGCGCGTGTGGCCTACCCACCCTGCAGTAGCCGAAACACTCCAATCGCCAAACGTCTTGTTATAGCTGAGGAGGTAGTCGGTATAGAGTTCGTTAGACTTTTGGTTGTTCAACCAATAACGGCCGAAGTCGTCCATGGCGTTGGGCAGCTGGGTGGTGGCGTAGCGGTGGCTTTCGTGGCTGAATTTCGTGTGGTCGAGCGATACGCGGGCCTGGAAGGCAAGGCCGTCCCAAATGTCAACCTTTCCTTGGAAGTAACCGTAGAAGCGGTCTTCCTTGTCCTTGCCTTGGTTCATATTCATGAGCCAATAGGGGTTGTTGTTACCGGCGTTGTTGATAGCCCACTGCTGCATGGGACCGGTAAGTTGATAGGTCTTGCTGCCCCACACAAAATTGTCGCCCTTTGAGGGATCCATGAGCCAACCATTCTGGGCGGCGGAAGTCCATGTGCCGTAACCCTCATAGTTGTCCTTATAATAACGCATATCCACATTGCGCGGAGCGGTATAAAGGTCGTAGATGGGGTTAAGCACAAAACCGCCAGAGGTACGGTTGCGGGTAACCGTCTGCACGTAATTGGCATTCACGTCAATAGTCACGCGATTGAAGAATTTGTATGACTGGCGGAAGGCGAACGTGTTACGGTTGTAGTTGTTCGTGCGGATCATACCGTTGGCGTGCGAGTTGGCATAAGACACGTAGGTGCGAATCTTTTCCGTACCGCCCGAGAGCGAGATGGAATTGTTCGTGGTGACGCCGAGGCGGTAGAAATCGCTAATATCATCGTATGCCTTGTCACGCAGGTACACTTCCTTGCCGTCGGCGCTGTGCAGCGTGTAGTGGTTGTTGGTGTTGCCGAGGGCGGCTCCCCAGCTGTTCATGCCGATGCTCGTACCGTTGATGGCTGCGCCGTAGCGGTCTTGAATTTCAGGCGTTAGGAGCGGCGTGTCGAAGGTGACGTTCGAGGTGAAGTTTACGTCGAGCTTGCCTTCCTTACCTTTCTTTGTTGTAATCATCACGACACCGTTGGCAGCAGCCGAACCGTAGAGGGCGGCGGCGTTGGCACCTTTCAGAATGTTCATCGACTCGATATCGTCGGGGTTAATCTGAGAGAGGGGGTCGGAACCTTCGCTCACGGCGGTGGAGTTGAGCACAGCGATATCGCCCGAGCCGTCCATTTGGCCGCGGGTATTGTTGGTCATAGGTATACCGTCCACAACAATGAGCGGCTGGTTGTTACCCATGATAGACTTGTTACCGCGGAGGATAATCTTGGAAGCACCGCCCGCACCACCTGCGCTGGGGGTGATGGTAACACCTGAAACCTTACCTTCGATAGAGTTCACGAGGTTAGGGTCTTGCACCTTCATGAACTCGTCGTTCTTAATCTGCTGCGTAGCGTAGGTAAGCGATTTTTCCTTACGAGCGATACCCATGGCAGTAACGACTACTTCTTCAAAGGAGTTGTCAAGACTTTCAAGGGTAACATTAAGGGCACCGCCGTCCCACTTAACATCCTGACGCTTATAGCCAATCAGGGAAATGCGGATGGTTGCGCCCTTCTGCACATTCTTTAATGTAAACGTACCGTCAACGTCGGTAGTGGCTGAGTTTTTCGTGCCCACTACAAAGACAACGGCACCGATAGCCGGCTGTCCGGCATCATCTTTGATAACGCCTTTAACAACGCCTGCCTGTTGCACAGCGGCAACCTCGGCATGGGCTTCAACGGGGACGGCAAACAGGGGCATGCCCGTTATTGCTGCTGCCATAAGCGCCATGCTGACAGATTTAATGGGTTTAAGCATATAGAAAATAGATTTAAGGATGAGTCCGTAAAAAAACTGATGTGCTTGTCTGCGGTGAAAGTCGGACCCTTTGTCACCTTTCTGCGCAGATAATTTGTCCTGGCAAAGATATAGCGTTTTTCTGAAAGCGCAAAAAAAGTGTGTATTTTTTTGAAAAGTCTTTGCAGTCGGGGGCTGTAAAAGACTTTTGAGGCGCTCTAAAAGGCAGGTCGGGGATACGGAGAACTGGTGAAACGCGACGGGATGGTTGCAACGAAAAAGAGGAGGGGCTTTTGCCCATCCTCTTTATACAGTATGGATTTTAAGAAAAAATTATTTCTTGTTGCAGTTCTTCTTGCAATCGCCTTTCTTTGCCTTGTTGCAAGCCTTCTTGCAGTCTTTCTTGGCGCAATCTTTTTTGCAATCGCCGCATTTAGCTTTGTCGCAAGCCTGCTTGCAATCTTTCTTGCAATCTTTCTTGCATTCTTTCTTGTCCTTCTTGTCGCAACATTCGGTTTTTTCCTTCTTGCAACATTCTTTCTTCTGAGGTTCCTGCGCGTTCATGCTGACGCAGAAAATTGCCATGGCGGCAAGCATCATTAACTTCTTCATAATGGATAAGTTTAAGTTTTTGGTGGATAATTCTTTACTTATTGACAAGAGGCAAACCTCTCGGTTGCAAAAATACAATGTTTTCGATTTTCTGAAACCATTTCCGTACATAAATAATCTAAACTTCTGTTACTTTTGCAGACTTTCTGCGCAGCAAATGCGCGAAATCGCACAAAATCCCCTATAAGTGTGCCGTTTTTTTCATAACTTTGCCCCGCTTTGAGATACATATATATAATATTGTGTATCTCGCCCGAATAGAAATCATCACACAATTACACATTATGAGTGAACAATTAAAGAAAATCAAGCAACTCGTGGAACTCCGCCAGAAGGCACGCCTTGGCGGCGGGGAAAAAGCGATTGAGAAGCAACACGAAAAAGGCAAGGCCACCGCACGCGAGCGCATCGACATGCTGCTCGACAAAGGCTCGTTTGAGGAAATGGACATGTTCAAACTTCACCGCTGCCACTATTTCGGCATGGAGAAGAAGCAGTTCCTCGGCGATGGCGTGGTAGCAGGTAGCGGCACAATCAACGGTCGCCTCGTCTATGTGTTTGCACAGGACTTCACCGTAAACGGCGGCTCGCTCTCCGAAACGATGGCAGAGAAAATCTGCAAAGTGATGGACCAGAGCATGAAGATGGGCGTACCCTGCATCGGCCTTAACGACTCAGGCGGCGCACGCATACAGGAAGGCATCAACGCCCTCGCCGGTTTTGGCAACATCTTCCAACGCAACATCGAGGCCAGCGGCGTAGTGCCTCAAATATCCGGCATCTGCGGCCCGTGCGCCGGCGGAGCGGTTTATTCTCCTGCCCTCACCGACTTCGTGGTGATGCTCGAAGGCGTGAGCTACATGTTCCTCACTGGTCCGAAGGTGGTTAAAACCGTGACGGGCGAGGACGTGACGCAGGAAGACCTTGGCGGCGCAGGCGTTCACTCCACGAAGAGCGGCGTTTGCCACTTCACGGCCAAGACGGAAGAAGAGTTCGCAGCCCTTATCCGCCGCCTGCTCTCCTATCTGCCGCAGAACAATATGGAACGCGCCCCGCGCGTTGCCTGCAACGACCCCATCGACCGCAAGGAAGACAGCCTCAACGAGATTATCCCCGACAACCCCAACATGGCCTACGACATGTATAAGGTTATCTCGGCCGTAGTGGACAATGGCGAGTTCATGGAAGTGCAGCGTTCCTTTGCGCGCAACATTATCATCGGTTTCGCCCGCTTCAACGGCGAGAGCGTGGGCGTTGTGGCCAACCAACCCAGCGTTTACGCCGGCGTACTCGACTGCAACGCCTCGCGCAAGGCGGCTCGCTTCGTGCGCTTCTGCGACTGCTTCAATATCCCCATCGTGAGCCTTGTGGACGTGCCGGGCTTCCTGCCTGGAACGGGTCAGGAATACAACGCCGTAATCGACCACGGTGCAAAACTGCTCTATGCCTACGGCGAAGCTACGGTGCCCAAAGTTACCGTAACGCTGCGCAAGAGCTACGGCGGTTCGCACATCGTGATGGGCTGCAAGCAGCTCCGTGCCGACCTCAACTACGCTTGGCCCTCTGCCGAAATTGCCGTGATGGGTGCTTCCGGCGCCGTGGCAATTCTCGACGGTAAGGAAGCTAAGACGAAGGAAGACCCCAAGGCATTCCTCGCTGAGAAGGAAAAGGAATACAACGACCTCTTTACCAACCCCTACAAAGCAGCCGAATTCGGTTATGTTGATGATGTAATCGAACCGCGCAATACGCGCTTCCGCATCTGCCGCGCCCTTGCGCAGCTGGCCAATAAGCGCGAAACGCGTCCCGCCAAGAAGCACGGCAATATCCCCTTGTAAACAAAAGGCAAAAAGCAAGCAATGAAAACTTTTCAATATCAAATCAACGGACACGCCGTGAGCATTCGCCTCGACGACCGCGAAGGCACGATTGCCGACCTCCTCGTCGACGGCGAGCACCCGGAAGTGAGCGAGGAACGCATGCCCGCCTACGCTGCGGCCATTGCCCTCGCGCTGATTGAGCACGAGGTGGAAGTGGTGCACGACGACGAAACCGGCGTCATTACCCTCCAACAGCACGAAAGCAGCTGGAACCACCCTTCACAGCTGATGAACAGGCTTTAATGCTGCTCCGTAAACAATAATTCCTAAAAAAACGATTCAAAAAGATGAAGCAATACAAATATACCATTAACGGTGCCGAGTACGACGTTACCATACGCGGCATCCAGGGCGACAAGGCACAGGTTGAGGTGAACGGCCTGCCTTTTGAGGTACAGATGCACGGCTCTTCGCTGCTTGAAGAAGACCTGCCCGAAAGCGCCACCGGCGCAGCCGCTCCCGCACCCGCTGCACAGCCGGCAGCCGAAACGCTTGCCGCAGCCCCCGCACCCGCAGCAGGCAAGAGCGCACCGGGCAACGGCACGCCCGTGAAAGCACCTCTGCCTGGCGTGGTGACGAAGATCAACGTAGCAGCAGGTCAGGCCGTGAAGGCTGGCGACGTGGTGCTCGTGCTGGAAGCCATGAAGATGGAAAACAACATCTGCGCCGAATCTGCCGGCACAGTGTCCGCCGTATGCGTGGCAGCAGGCGACAGCGTAATGGAAGGCACCACGCTCCTTACCATTGCCTAAGTAGAGCGAACCTTATCAATCAATTTTCTTTTTCATAATGAAAAGCTCCGTAGCGCTGGGTGTGCGCTGCGGAGCTTACTGTTTAATTAAAGGTTTATGTTAGGGTTTATTGCTTGTTGCTGCCCGAGGAAAGGCGCTGTATCTCGCCGCTGCCTGCGCCCTGTCCGCGATAGCGGCTGTGGGAGGCGTTAAATCGCCATTGCAGGGTTACGCCCAGCATGCGGCCTTCGCTGATGGAGGACTGGCGCATTTGCGTGAGATTGGTATAAATCGTGTTATCCCATTGGTTCTTGTTGAGCAAGTTGTAGCCGCGCACGGTGAGCGTGAGCTGATCTTTGAGCCACGACTTGCGCAGGCCGAGGCTCAGTTGGAAGTGGTCGCGGCGGGTGAGGCGGGCGTTCTGGTAGTTACCGGCAGAGGAGTAGCTCATGTCGAGCATCACGGTGTACTTTTTCGGCAACTCGAAGCTGTTGCTCCATGAACCGTTGAATATGGGGTTTTTCGACTTCACCGTGCCCAGTCCGTCCATCGACATCTCAAACCACTGCTTCATGAGGTAGAGCGTCCACGTGGGGTGCCATATTTTCTTGATGACGGGCGATGCCGAAACGGAGGCACTCAGCGTGGGAAAGGACTTGTTGATGTTGGAAATCTTTACCGCAGAACTGTTGCCCGGCACACGCTCCGCCCACATGATGACAGCGTCTTTCACCTGCTGGAACGTGACGTTTGCTTGCAGGAACTTCCACACCGACACCGCCGAGACGCTGTGCGTGAACGAGGGACGCAGATAGGGATTGCCGCCCTGCATCACGTAGCGGTTGGCATAGGTCACGTTGTTCGAGAGGTCGTTGTAAGACGGACGCTGGGTGGTGGAACTATACGAAAGCATGAGCTGTGTTTTCCCCACAGGGCCGGCGAGGCTAAGCTTCGGGAAGAAATTGTCGTAGGTGCGGCATTGTCCGGGCTGCTTCACGTTGTTGGCGAAATAGTCGAACGACACGTGCTCGAAGCGCAGTCCTGCCGAGATGTTCCACTTCTTGATGTTGCGGGCGTATTCGGCATAGCCTGCCACGGCCTGCTGGCGCAGTTCCGTGCTGGAGCTTTGCACGCCCCAGGCGGCGGTTTCTTCCGTGGCGTTTTTCACGATGTAGTCGTCCGTGCGGTCTGTGAGGCTCGCCTGCACGCCTACGCCGAACTTGCCTCCGCCAAGCGGCACGCCATAATGGATTTTGGCTGCGCCCGTTATGCTTTTGATGGGGTTGTCGGTATCAACCTTGCGGTCGTCGGCAGTTTGGCTCTGCTCGTCGCTCGTTTGCGACTGGTTGGCGCGCTGCATGTAGAAGTCGGCGTCGATGTTGAGTTCCTGCTTGCCAAACTTGCCGTAGTAGTAGGCATTGAGTTGATGCGTGGGCTCTGCTTCGTGGTTCATCAATATTTCAGAGCGCAGCACGTCGCTCGCCGCTCCGTCCTCGAACACCTGGCTGTTCAGGTTGCCCGAGGCCTTGAAGGGCAACTGGCGGTCGTAAGCGTAGCGCATGCCGAGCGAGCTTTCGCCTTTGAGGTCGAGGTTGAAGCCGGCGGTAGCATTCACGCGCTTATAGTCGAAGCAGATGCGCTGCGTGAAGTCCTGTTGCCATGTGTGGTCGCTGAAAATCGTTTGCACCGTCTGGGAGGTCGATTTCATTTTCCACTGCGTGAAATTTCCCTCAGCGAAGAGTTCCAGACCTTTATGGCGATAGCGCATATTGAGCTGTCCCGACTCTTTGGGGTAGAAAGCCTGATAGAAATTGGCGATGGCATCTACTCCGAAGCCGTCGCCGGCTCGTTTCACGGTGCGGATGCGAACCACCGCGCCGACGCTCGAGTCGTAGCGCGCTCCGGGGTTTTGGATTACCTCTACGCTCTTGATGTCCTCCGAGCGCAGGCGTTCCAGTTCCTTCGGGTCGCGCATTTCTCGCCCGTTGATGTAGAAGAGCGGCGTGCCTTTGCCGAGTACCTCGATGTTGTCGTCGCTCGTCTTGTTGAGGCCGGGCACTCGCGAAAGCAAATCTTTTGCGTTTCCCGACTTAGAGAGCACGGTGTTCTCGACCGTCGTGATGATAGCGCCGGCTTCGAGGCGCGAGATGGGGCGGCGTGCCGATACCACGGCTTCGCCCAGCACCGAATCGGTGCTTTCGAGCAGCAGGCGCGGGCGGTGGAGCAGCGTGTCGGCGGGCAGCGTGAGCGTGCGGTAGCCCAGGGAACTGAGGCGCACAAGGCATGGCTTTTGGGGCAGGCTGATGCTGAATGTGCCGTTCTCTTTGGCAGTTACGCCGGTGATGATGGTGGAGTCGGCCTTTGCGAGGAGCACGATGTTGGCAAAGGCTATGGGTTGGTCCTTTATGTCGGCCACGATGCCGCCGCCTGTCTTTTGGGCAAAGGCTGCTGCTGCCGGGAGGAGCAAGAGACAGTGTGCGGCGAGTGTTTTCTGAAATAAGTTCATAGGGATAAGATTAATGTTATAATATATAATATGCCTTGCGGCGGCAACATGTAGGGGCGCAAACCTGGATAGTCGTTATTCCGCCCCGCATTGGCGCATTGCTTCCGCTACGTCTGCTACTTTGACGCGCAAAAGCTGCATTTGCTTCACGAGTTCCGGAATTTTTTTCTGCAAAAGTTCGCCGCGGCGTTCTTCGAGGATGTGCTGCGCCGCCCCTTCGCTCACGTAATAGCCCATGCCGCGCTTCATCAGCAACACGCCGCGCGAGGAGAGCAGGTCGTAGGCTTTCACCGTAGTGTTCACGTTTACCTCGAGCAGCACGGAATATTCCCTTACGCTTGGCACGCGCTCGCCTTCTGCGTAGTTGCCGGCCAGTATCTCGTCGGAAAGCCGCTCGGCTATCTGTACAAATATCGGTATGTTGTCTGAAAATATCATTTTCCAAAAAGTTTAGATACAACAACTTGCATGCGGCAGAAGAGTTTGTAGGAGGCAAATACGAGGCCTGCCGCGCCGGCAAACATCAGAACGATGAAGAGTATGTCTGTAAAGTCTTCGCCCATCTTTAATTGGAATTCGCGCGTGCCGACGCTGAGCATCATGTATCCGCTCAGTATGTTAGCGGTGAAGAGCACCACGCTCGTGAGAATGAACGCCCGCTTGCGGAACACAGCGCTGCCGAAAATGTAGACGGCATAGGTGAGCGTACAGGTGGCGATGATGGACCACAGCACGTAAAAGGCCTTATCGCCGATTTGTATGGCGCTGCTGTTGAGGAAGTCGCCGATGTTGGTCAGTTCCTGCCACAGTACGGGCGCGATCCACTGCCCATTGCCGCCAATCACCTCGGTTGTGAGCATTTGCGCCGCGTCGGCAGCGAGGAACACGGGGACGTAGAGCACCCAGTAGACGGGCAGGCAGAGCGTGAGGCGCACGAGGAATTTCTCCAAGTTGGTGGCGGGCAGCATCAGGGCGGTGATACGGGCGGTCTTGGAGTCGAGGTGGCCCAGGACCGCGCTACCGAAAACCAGGCAGCCCAGCATGAACACGCAGAAGGTTAGGGCCACGCCGTTTTGCGTATAATCTTGCAACGGGTTGAAGCGCGTGCCGATGCTTATGCCCATAAAGGTGAGGAACAAGGCGAGAAATACGCCGGCGTAGGAGGTAAGGAAACGCTTGCGGCTCTGAATGACGTTTTGCTTGAGTACGAGCCAATATCTTTTGCAATTAAAGTTTTTCATAATTCGGATATGTTTTGAGGTTGTTTATTTATTGTTGCCATTTCCTCCCATCAGTTTTTCCGCCGGCACGGTCTGCAAGGCGTTGAACAGGAGTTCGAGGTCGATGGGCGTTTCGTCGTTGCCGCTGTTTGGGCAGATAAGTTCGATGCCGCGCATGGTCTGCTGCACGAAAATCGCGTCGGAGAGGTCGGAGCCAACGGCACGCTGCTCGAAGCGCAACCGGCTTTCTATTTCGGCCGTCGAGGCGTTGAGCATCACCGTGCCCTCGTTCACGATGACCACGTGGTCGATGAGTTGCTCCACGTCGCGCACTTGGTGGGTAGAGATAATCATCACGCGCTCCTCTGTCATTTCGCGGGCAATCACCTCTCGAAACACCTTCTTCGAGGGAATGTCCAGTCCGTTGGTCGGCTCGTCCATGAGGAGGTACTTCGTGCCGGCGGCGAGGGCGAAACTGATATACACCTTCTTTTTCTGTCCCATGGAAAGGCGGCCGATGTTGAGGTCGTCGCCCAGTTCGAAACTTTTCAGGCAGCGCGCGAGAATGTCCTCGCGGAAAGTGGGGTAGAAGGGCGCATTAAGTTGCACGTAGGTGCGCAGCGACACTTCGGGAAGGTCGAACTCCTCGGGCACGAGAAATAGCTCGCGCAGCGTTTCCGGGCGGCGGCTTTGCGTGGGCACGCCCTCCGCCGTCACGTTGCCGCCTTTGGGGCGCAGCAGTCCGGCGGCGAGATAGAGCATCGTGGACTTGCCGGTGCCGTTCTTGCCCAAAATTCCATAGATGCCGTTTTCCTCGAAATCGAGGCTGAGGCCGCTGAGCACTTCCTTGCCCCGGCGGCCGTAGGTGAATGATACATTGCTGAATGATAACATGGCTTTCAAAATTTAGGTTCAACCCGCTTCGCTGCGTGACCAGTATGGAGTTTCGCGGGCTTTGTTTTAGTGTAATAGTGTACTATGACATTGCAAATGTAAGGCGGAAAATTGAAACACCAAAATTTTTAGGCATTTTTTTATAGGAAAAAACAATCCGGCGCACATCAATCGGTTTTTCCTGATTGGTGTGCGCCGGTTAAGCGTCATATAAAACCTTATCTTTTCTTGTAACTCCCCACTGCCCAAAGCCCGAGCAGGCAGCTGGCGGCAAGGAGGGCGGCGAAGTGGGGCAGGAGGTCTGCGAGGTGGCTGCCTTTGAGGAAAATCATGCGTGCGGCCTCTACGAACCACCGCGCTGGCACGATGCCCGAGATGTATTGCAGCACCGTGGGCATGGATTCTATCGGGAAGGCCAGTCCTGAAAAATAAATGGAAGGCACGATGAGCAGCAGGGAAATGAGTATCGCTGCCAACTGAGTGGCCGCCACGGTGGACACGAGCAGGCCGAGCAGCAGGCGCGCGGCGAACTCAATACGGGCGAGTGGTCGAACCATTATAATTGGACCGAAGGCGACGAAACGCACCCGGAACCGTAACAACAGAATAAATGGAACAAAACAAGACAGCCGACTTAAAGACCTATTCCAAAGCGTGGTACGACAAAATGCTCATGATTTGGCGCGACCGCATCGACGCAATGGATATTCTCGACACTGGCGCGCTGCGCGGCTCCGTGGCGGTCAAGGGCTTTGCAATGGACGAAATGGGCGGGCAAATGGCTTTCCAGTTTCTCCAATACGGCATATATGTAGACCTCGGCACGGGCAAGGGTTACAAGCGGGGCAACGGCGGCGACCTCAAATTTCTGGGCAAAGATTACCGCAAAGAGCATAAACTTGGCAAGGCCCGCGAGCCGCGCCCGTGGTTTAGCAAATCGTGGTACATTTCGACGCAGGTAATCAAGGACGTTTATGCAAGATTTGTGGGCGACAAGTTTGTGGGGATAATGGATAATTTAGGGAAATAGTTGCACGAAAGGCAAAAGGGGCGTATCTTTGCGATGAACAACTTAAAACCTTTCGGAAAGATGACTGTACTTATATTTGTCGCCTTATTATTTCTATTTGTAGGAGAGTGGGGAATATCTTTAATTCTTTTACTGCTAATTATACTTGCTAAAATTGCGAACGTATCAAAAGAAGAAGGCGAGTATGCTAATTGGAAAACAGGATTAGGACCAAAACCAAAGAAGAGAAAGTAAAAAATTTGTCTTTTTCCATACGAGATAAAAGCCTTTTATTTGTGCAGTAAACGCAAATAAAAGGTTTTTTTTATGAATAGCACCTACATTCAAGAAGTACTTCTAAAAATCAACAGCGCAGACTCGGAGCAGACTGTGAAGAGGCTGGAGCAGACGATTAAGAACTGCGCGGCCGCCAAAGATAATCTTATAAACCGAAATTCCCAAATAATAACCATAAAAGGTAGATGGACTATTAAGTTGAGCC
>ERZ809074.1223-NODE-1223-length-34929-cov-49.988415_pt1 | contig 34929 bp, 33 predicted proteins | sample MGYA00520795_ERZ809074 | MGnify/ENA primary metagenome ERZ809074 (study PRJEB31570, sample SAMEA3212989) | Homo sapiens | biome: human-gut; feature: human gut; material: fecal | place: Sweden | collected 2011 ...
CTTTTCGTTTCGTTCGTTGTTTAATTTACAAGGTACACGTCCCACGCGGAACAGTTGATATCTTACTACGGTCGAAGCCATTTGTCAACACTTTTTTTATTCTTTTTTCAGTTTTTTTCTAATCACCCCGCAGATGACATTTTTCGCCCTCTGTGCTATAATCGATACCATTATATAATATACCCTGAAAGGAGGCCGCGCAGTGGAATTTCATTACCTGAACGCCACCTTCGGCCGGCTGGAACAGCAGGAGCTGCGCCTGCATCCCGGCCTGAATCTGATCTGCGCCCCCAACGAATCCGGCAAATCCACATGGAGCGCCTTTATTCGTACCATGCTCTACGGCCTGTCCACCCGCGACCGCGGGCCGCTGGCCGACAAGAACCGCTATGCGCCTTGGAGCGGCGCCGCCATGCAAGGGCGGATGGATTTGCTGGCGGACGGACACGCCTACACGCTGCTGCGGGATACACGGCGCGCCGCCTCGCCTATGGGCGGATTCTCCTGCACCTACACCGGCACCGCCACCCCCGTGGAGGGACTTACCGCGCTGAACGCGGGAGAGCAGCTGCTGGGTGTGCCTCGGGAGGTCTTTGAGCGCAGCGCCTTTATTGGCCAAAATGCGCTGGCGGTACAGCATGATGCCGAGCTGGAACGTCGCATCGCCTCCCTCATCACCACCGGCGAGGAGGATGCCTCCTATACCGCGTCCTACGAGCGATTGAAAAAGCAGCTGAACCGCCGCCGGAGCAACCGCACCACCGGCCAGATCCCCGTGCTGGAGCGGGAGATCGACCAACTGCAGGAGACCTTGCGGGAGGTGGACGCCTTGCAGCAGCAGGCTGGGCAGGCGCAGGAGGAAGCGGATGCGCTGGAGCGCCGCACCGCCGCGCTCCAACGACAGGCCGCGCAGCAGCGGGCGCAGCAGCGTCAGGAGCGGATCAACGCCTACCGTGACGCGGCGCAGGCGGCGGAGGACGCCCAGCGTCGCGCCGATGCCCTGGCCCATGCGGCTGACGCCCTGCCGGAGGATGCCGCGCTGGCACTGCTGGAGGGGCAGGCGGCAGCCCTGCCCCCGGAGCTGTCCTCTCTGGCAGAAAAACGCCGCGCCGCCGAGGATACCCGCCGCGCTGCCGAGGACGCCCGCGCCGCGTGGGAGGCGCACCCCCTCTATCCCGACGACGCGGCGGCGCTGGAGCGCCGCGCCGATGCCATCACCCCCGGCAAGGCCCCGTCCCTTTTCCTGCCCATTGCCGACGCCGTGCTGCTGGTCATCTGCGCCGTGCTGACCGTACTGTTCCGCAACGCCTCGCCCCAGTGCTGGATTTTCGCCGGTATGTCGGCGCTGGCAGCCGGGCTCACCACATTTTCCGTTTTCCTGCGCCGCCGCGCCATCCGCGAGGGTCATGCTCTGGCGGCGCGCCAGCGCGCCGCGCTGGAGAAGCAGATTGCGGAATACCTCCCCCTGCGCCAGCAGGCGGCAGACAACGCCGAGACCGCTCGACGCGCCCAAGCCCTCGCCGACGACGCGGAGGACGCCTGCCGCGCACGGCTGACGGCTCTGCTGGCGCAGGTGCGCCGCTTCGCTCCGGAGGCCGCCGGCCTGTCCGATGCACAGACCGCGCTGGCGGAGATGCGCCGCCGCAGGAGCGCACTGGCCGCCGCACAGCAGCAGGCGCGGGAGGCAGCCCTCTACCGGGACGCCCTGCGTGGACAGCTGACGGAGGAGGAGCTGGCACAGCCCGCCGCACCGGTCACCCTTGCCGCGTCGGAGGACGTCTCGGAGGCGCTGGCACAGGCGCAGCAGGCACTGACGGAGGCGCGCCGCCGCTATGATACGCTGCTGGGCCGCATCCGGGCGCTGGACAGCAGCAGCGATCTGACTGCGCAGCTATCGCAGAAGCAGGAGGAGCTGGCTCGGCTCCAAGAGGAATACGATGCCATCGCGCTGGCTATGACGGCGCTGGAGCAGGCCAACACCACTCTGCAAAACCGCTTTTCTCCCGCACTGGGCGCACGGGCGGCGGAGATCTTCGCCGCGCTCACCGCAGGGAAATACGACAAGGTACTGCTGAGCAGCGACCTGTCCCTCTCCGCGGAGGCCGCCGGCGACCCCATGAGCCGCAGCATCCAGCAGCTCAGTCAGGGCGCCGCCGACCAGCTGTATCTGGCGGTTCGCCTCGCCATCTGCGACATGGTGCTGCCGGCGGAGAAGCACGTTCCCCTTATCCTTGACGACGCGCTGGTGACCTTCGACGACGACCGGCTCCTCGCCGCGCTGGATTATCTGCTCGCCGAGAGCCGGAACCGGCAGATCCTGCTGTTTACCTGCCACGATCGGGAGCGGGCGTATCTGCAGGGGCAGGAAAACGTCAGCGTCATCCGCCTGTGACCTTGCAAAACGGCGCGGAACGTGGTATACCATATAATATACTGTGCGGAAAGGAGCTTCCTATGCCCGATTTCAACTGTCTCCGCTGCGGCACACCTATGCGCTTTGCCGGACGGGACAAGCTTCAGTTGGGAAAAACGAGTTGGCTTTTCGGTGATCTGCCCAATCTGATGGCCGGTGCGCTGGAGGTGTCCATCATGGCCTGTCCCGCCTGCGGCAAGCTGGAATTTTTCACCGGCGGCGCAGTGCGCCGCGACGGCAATGACCCCGACCTGCACCAACGGACGTGCCCCGCCTGTGGCTTTTGCCACGACTTCGACTACCCCAAATGCCCCCTCTGTGGTCACACCTACACCGGGGCGGACGAATTGTAAGTATATTGTAAGTATATAGTATAAAAGGAGAAGCAACTATGAGCGAATGCACCCACGATTGCGGCAGCTGCACCGAAAACTGCGCAGACCGCAAGAACGAAAGTCCCTTCCAGATCAAGCCCCTGCGCGACGGCTGCCGCGTCGGTAAGGTCTACGGCGTGGTGTCCGGCAAGGGCGGCGTCGGCAAATCCATGGTCACCAGCCAGCTGGCGGTAGCTGTCCGCCGGGAGGGCTACAATGTCGCCATTCTGGACGCTGATGTCACCGGCCCCTCCATCCCCAAGGCCTTCGGCATCCACGGCCGCGCCATGGCGCAGGGCGACGCCATTGTTCCCGTCACCACCGCTACTGGCATCCAGCTGATGTCCGTGAACCTGCTGCTGGAGCATGAGACGGACCCCGTCATCTGGCGCGGCCCCGTCATCGGCGGCGTGGTGCAGCAGTTCTGGGGCGATGTGCTGTGGAACGACGTGGACTATATGTTCGTGGATATGCCTCCCGGCACCGGCGATGTGGCCCTCAATGTGTTCCAGACCCTGCCGGTGGACGGCGTCATCATCGTGGCCTCTCCGCAGGAGCTGGTGTCCATGGTGGTGCAGAAGGCCGTGAAGATGGCACAGATGATGAACATCCCCATCGTCGGTCTGGTGGAGAACATGAGCTATGTGGAGTGCCCCGACTGCGGCAAGAAGCTCTATATCTTCGGCGAGGGCAAGACCGAGGAGGCCGCCAAGGAGTACGGCCTGCCCCTGCTGGCCAAGATGCCCATCGACCCCCAGCTTGCCAAGCTGACGGACGACGGCGCCATTGAGCAGTTCCAGGGTCACTGGCTGGACGGCGTGGTGGACGCCATTCTCAAGAAGTAAATTCCCGCAAAGCAAAAAAATCCTGCGGCGTGTGCCGCAGGATTTTTTATTTCCTTTTGCCCAGATATGCCTCTTTTATGGACTCGTCGGCCAGCAGCGCCGCGCCGGTGCCGGACTTGGTGATGCAGCCTGTCTCCAGCACATAGGCGTAGTCCGCGATCTTCAGCGCCATGTTGGCGTTCTGCTCGATAAGCAGCACCGTCACGCCCTGCTGGTTGATGGTGCGGATGATGTCGAAGATGCCCTGCACCACCAGCGGCGCCAGACCCAGCGACGGCTCATCCATCATCAGCAGCTTGGGACGGCTCATCAGCGCCCGGCCAACGGCCAGCATCTGCTGCTCGCCGCCGGACAGCGTACCGGCCGGCTGCCAGTGCCGCTCCTCCAGCCGAGGAAACAGCTCGTAGATCCAGCGGACGTCCTTTTCGATGCCGTCCCGGTCCTTGCGCAGATACGCGCCGATCTTCAGGTTTTCCAGCACCGTCAGATTGGGGAACACCCGCCGCCCCTCCGGGGACTGGGCAATGCCCTGCTCCAGTATTTTGTTGATGGACAGCCCCAGCAGCTCCTTCCCATCGTAGGTGATGGAGCCGCTCTCCGCCTTTACCAGGCCGGAAATGGTGCGCAGCGTGGTGGACTTGCCCGCGCCGTTGGCGCCGATCAGCGTGACGATCTTACCGTCCGGCACCTCCAGATCTACGCCCCGCAGCGCCTTGATGCCGCCGTAGGACACATGCAGGTCTTTAATCTTCAGCATCGTCTGCCACCCCCAGATAAGCGTCGATGACGCGCGCGTTGTTTTGGATCTCCTCCGGCGTACCCTGTGCAATGAGCTTTCCGAAGTCCAGCACATAGATGCGGTCGGCAATGCCCATGACCAGATCCATGTGGTGCTCGATGAGCAGGATGGTCTTTTGGAAATGATCCCGGATCTCGCGGATGAAGCTCGCCAGCTCCAGCGTCTCCTGCGGATTCATACCGGCAGCCGGCTCATCCAGCAGCAGCAGCGTCGGATCGGTGGCCAGTGCGCGGGCGATCTCCAGCCGCCGCTGCTTGCCGTAGGGCAGGCTGGTAGCCAACTCGTCCTTCACATCCTCCAGTCCGACCACCCGCAGCAGCTCCAGCACCTCCGCCCGCTGCCGCGCCTCCTCCTTGCCATTGGCGTGGAACGCGGCGGAGAACATATTGCTGGTACGCCGCAAATGCTTGGCGATCAGCACGTTGTCAAACACGGTCTGCGTTTTCCACAACCGGATATTCTGAAAGGTACGGGCCATGCCCAGCGCCGTGATCTTGTCCGGCGTAGGCGATAGCACGCGGTTGGTAAAGGCGTAGGGGTCCAGCGCCCGCTGTCCCTCCTTCCACGCCTTCAGCGCCTCGTCCTCCAGCGGCTCCTCCGGTGCAAAGCGGGCGGTGTACATATCGGCGCGGCTGCCCTTATAGAGCTTTTTCATTTTCCCGGCGGGGTGATTCCGCACGATACACGACCCGTCAAAGCACACCCGGCCATTGGTAGGCGCATACACGCCGGTGATCACGTTGAAGGCGGTGGTCTTGCCGGCGCCGTTAGGCCCGATCAGCGCCACGATCTCGCCCTCGTTGACCGTCAGCGCCAGATCGTCCACAGCCACCACGCCGCCAAACTGCATGGTGACGTTCTCCACAGACAGAATATTCTTGCTCATTCGGACGCCACCTCCTGTTTTGCGGTCTTTTTAGCCCGAAGCTTTTTCCGCCACCCGTCGATCACCTGCGGCAGCTCCCTGTCGCCCATGATGCCCTTGCGGAAGAACAGCACCACCACCATGATGACGATGGAGAACACCACCAGACGGAAGCCGTTGCGGAACACGCCGGGGGCCGAGATGCCCAGGAACTTGCCGGAATCCAGACCGCGCAGCCACCACTCGGAGGTCGCCACGAACAGCAGCGAACCGATGACAGAGCCGGAGATGGAGCCGATGCCGCCCAGCACCACCATCAGCAAGATTTCGTAGGTCATGGCCACCTTGTAGTTGTTGGCCTGCGCAATGGACAGCACCATGGCCATGGTTGCACCGGACACACCGGCGAAGAAGGAGCTGACCACAAAGGAGATCATCTTGTGCTTGGCCAGATTGATACCCATGGCCTCCGCCGCCACCTCGTCGTCGCGGATGGCCTTAAAGGCGCGGCCGTAGGTGGAGTTTACCAGCATCACGATCAGTCCGATGGAGACCACCGCGATCAGCACCGGCACGAAGGTGGACAGGCTGAACGTCCCGATCTTGAAGTTGCTGATGCGGGTAAAGCTCTTGAGCATATTGGAGCCGTTTGTCACAGGCCCCAGCTTGCCCCACTGAAGGATGGAGCGGATGATCTCCGCAAAGCCCAGCGTGGCAATGGCCAGATAGTCGCTCTTCAGCCGCAGCACCGGCAGGCCGATGAGATAGGCGAACAGCGACGCTACCAGTCCCGCCAGCAGCACGCAGAGGATCACGCCCAGCACCGTGCCGAAGCCGCCCAAAGCGTTGCCCAGCACCTCCGGGAAGGAGATGCGGATGGCCGCGTCGTAGTACTGATACACCGTGTCGCGGGAGGCGGCGGGGATGGAGAAAATGGCGTATGTATACGCGCCGATCACCATAAACCCGGCGTGACCCAGTGAGAACAGGCCGGTAAAGCCGTTCAGCAGGTTCATGGACACCGCCGCCAGCGCGTACACAGAGCCTTTTTGCAGCACCGTCAGCAGCATATACATCTTATTGCTGGGCTTGATGACCTGATCCAGCACCAGAACCAGCGCCAGAAACAGTGCCACCGCCACCAGCGAGATAAACGTCTTGCGGACGTCTTTTTTCTTTTCCAACATCATATTCCCACCCCTTTACACCTTGTCGGTGGTCTTCTCACCGAACAGGCCGGTGGGCTTGAATACCAAAATGACGATCAGCAGCACAAAGGTGAATGCATCCGAGAAGGTGGCAAAGCCCACCTGCTCGGTAATGGCGCCGTTGGCCATCAGGATGGTGTCCAGACCCTTGATCACGGACTCGCAGATACCGATGATGAATGCGCCCACCACCGCGCCGGGTACGGAGCCGATGCCGCCGAACACCGCCGCCACGAACGCCTTCAGGCCGGGCATCGCGCCGGACGTCGGCACCACGCCGGGGAAGTTGGTGAAAAACAGCACCGAGCCGACGGCCGCCAGAAACGTGCCGATAATGAAGGTGGCGGAAATCACGCTGTTGATCTTGATGCCCATGAGCTGCGCCGTTTCAAAGTCCACGGACACGGCCCGCATGGCCATGCCGATCTTGGTGTGGTTGATGAGCAGCACCAGCGCGATCACCAGCGCGATGGTCAGAAACGGCGTGATGACTGTCACGCGGGACGTCTCCATACCGAACAGCCGCACCGGGTCGGAGATCCACGGGATGGCGGGATAGTTTTTATTCAGGCCGCCGGTGATGTACAGCGCCATGTTCTGAATAAAATAGCTGACGCCGATGGCGGAGATCATCACCGACATACGGGGCGCAGTACGCAGCGGCTTATAGGCCACGCGCTCGATCAGAAAGCCCAGCAGCACCGTCGCCGCGATCATCAGCGGGATCGCCAGATACAGCGGCATCCATGTCGTAAAGTAGACCATCATCAGTCCCGCCACCATGAACACATCGCCGTGGGCAAAGTTGATGAGCCGCAATATGCCGTATACCATGGTATAGCCGATGGCGATCAGCGCGTATTGCCCGCCCACCGATATGCCGGATATCACATACGGCAATGCGGTTTTTAATATTTCCATACAGGGTCCCTCCCTATCTACATTCTTTCCGCCTCTCCAGACGACTGCTTTCCGGCGGCCGCCGCAAAAGAGTTCCGTTTCTCATGGGACGCTTTTGCCTCTGCCGCCGGGGCTATATGCAGTGGCTGGCGGGAGCTGCCGCTCCCGCCAGCCTGCGCTGTATCACTTACATGAAATCGTCTGTTCCTCAGCTTACCTTTGCCACGGTGACAAAGTCCCAGTCAGCCGTCTCGGTATTGCACTTCTTGACCACGGCGCTGTCACGGTTGGCATCGCCAATGTCATTGAAGGAGATGCTGCCGGTGATGCCCTCGCAGGCCACGTTGGGCAGGGCGGCCAAAACCGCAGCGGGGTCGGCGGAGTCGGCGGCCTTGATGGCCTCCAGCGCCACGCAGTAGGCGTCATAGCCCATGACGGTCACGGCGGACAGCTTGTTGTCGCCGCCGTTGTTGGTCTTGGCGGTGGCGTCACTGTCGATCCACGCCTTGATCGCCGCGTCGAAGTCCGCGTTCACGCCCTCCTGATAGAAGGTGGTAACACAGATATCCAGCTTGGTACCCTTGGCAGCCTCCAGCACCACGTTGGAGTCCCATGTATCACCGGCCAGAATGGGCATACCCAGATTCTGGGTCTCCGCCTTGGCGATGATCTGTGCCGCCGCCTCCAGAGACACGGGGGAGAAGAACACGTTGCAGCCCTGCTGCTGGGCGTTGGTGATGTAGGTGGAGAAGTCGGACGTACCCTCGGGGAACTGCTCATAGACGCAGTTCTCCTGGCCGAAGGCCTTGATGAAGTAGTTGGCCAGACCGCCGGAGTAGTCGTCGCCCTGCTTGGCCAGGCAGTACGCCTTGGTAGCCTTCAGCTCGTTCTTGGCGTAGTTGGCCAGGACCGTACCCTGGAACGGATCCAGGAAGCAAATGCGGAAATACGCATCGCAGTCGGAGGTCACCTGCGGGTTGGTGCAGGTCACGCCGATGGCCGGCACCTGCGCTGCGGAGAAGGTATCACCGGCGGCGATGGACACGCCGGAGCCGTAGGAGCCAAGCACCACGGACACACCCTGAGAGATCAGGGTCTGTGCGGCGGTGGGCGCCTTATCGTTGGACGATGCGTTGTCGGCATACACCAGCTCGACCTGATACTCCTCGCCGCCCACGGTGACGGTGGGGAACATCTTGTTGGCATACTGCATACCCAGGATCTCCTGCTTGCCGCCGGCGCCGTTATCGCCGGACTGCGGCTCAAACACGCCGATCTTGATGACCTTATCGCCGGTCGCACCACCCTGCGGGTCGTTACCGCCCTGCTCACCGCAGGCGACCAGAGTCAGCGCCATGACCAGCGCCAGAAGCATTGCAAATAACTTCTTCATTTCTTTTTCCTCCTAAGCTTTCTCCGAGGCCCCCTCCCAAATGGGCGCCTCATAGAATGTCCACATTTTATCGAAACTCCCTTTCAATTACAATTGTGATTTGCTCCGAAAAATCGTGCCGTTTTCCACACAGAAGGTCGTACTTCTCCCGCTTTTCCGTTGGTTTTGTCTCCCCGTCACACACATGTTCCGTAAATTTGCCGCCGTCTATCTCGACAAATGTCCTCATATGGCGGACATTTGTTTCGTCATTTTGCCCAAGCCGCACAGCTCTTTCACAGCTTCTTTGCCATGTGGTACGAAAACGAGGCCCTGCGGCAAAACCGCAGGGCCTCATTTACTCCTTTATTCGCCGTCCTTTGCGGCGGTGTCCGCAAAGCACGCCTCAAATGTCTCTGCGTCCATGGTCTCATGCACCAGCAGATACTCCGCCACGGCCACCAGCTGAGGGCGGTACGCCGTCAGAATCTCCCTGCACCGGTCGTAGGCGCTGTCGATCATGGCACGGATCTCCTCGTCCATCTCCGCCGCCGTCTTCTCCGAGTAGGGGCGGGTATGTCCCATGGATTTGCCGATGAACACCTCGTCCGTACCGGCGTCGAACGCCACGTTGCCCAGCTTATCCGACATACCGTAGGTACCCACCATCTTCCGTGCGATGGCGGTGGCGCGCTGGATATCGCTGGAGGCGCCGGTGGAGATATCGCCCAGCATCATCTCCTCGGCGGCGCGGCCGCCCAGCAGCGACACGATCTGCTCGGTCATATACGCCTTGGAGCGGTAGGAACGATCCTCCTCCGGCAGGAAGATGGTCATGCCGCCGGCCTGTCCGCGGGGCACGATGGTGATCTGATGCACCGGGTCGTGGTCGGGCAGCGCGTGGATGACCACGGCGTGACCCGCCTCGTGATAGGCCGTCAGCTTCCGCTCGATCTCCGGGATCACGCGGCTGCGCTTCTCCGGCCCGGCGATGACCTTGATGACCGCCTCGTGGATCACATCCTCGGTGATGAACTTCTGATCCCGCCGTCCCGCCAGCAGCGCCGCCTCGTTCAGCAGGTTCTCCAGATCGGCGCCGGTAAAGCCCGCGGTGCTGCGGGCCACCTGCCCCAGCTCCACATCCTCCGCCAGCGGCTTGCCCTTGGCGTGGATCTTCAGGATCTCCTCCCGGCCCTTGATGTCGGGCAGACCCACATACACCTGCCGGTCGAACCGTCCCGGACGCAGCAGGGCGGGGTCGAGGATATCCACACGGTTGGTGGCGGCCAGCACCACAACGCCCTCGTTGACGGCGAAGCCGTCCATCTCCACCAGCAGCTGGTTCAGCGTCTGCTCCCGCTCGTCGTGGCCGCCGCCCAGACCGCTGCCGCGCTGGCGTCCCACCGCGTCGATCTCGTCGATAAACACGATGGCAGGCGCCTGCTTCTTGGCCTGCTCAAACAGGTCGCGGACGCGGCTGGCACCCACGCCCACATACATCTCCACAAAATCGGAGCCGGAGATGGACAGATACGCCACATCCGCCTCCCCCGCCACGGCCTTGGCCAGCAGCGTCTTGCCGGTACCCGGAGGGCCGACCAGCAGCACGCCCTTGGGAATGTGCGCGCCCAGCGCCGTGTACTTCTCCGGATCCCGCAGGAACTGGACGATCTCCTCCAGCTCCTCCTTCTCCTCATCGGCGCCCGCCACATCCTTGAACGTGACCTTCTTGCTGCCCGTGGGCAGGCTCTGGGTCCGCGCCTCGCCGAAGCGCGCCATCTTATCGTTGGCAGCCCCGCTGCCGGCGGACATCCGGCCCATCAGGTTCAGCAGCAGGATAAAGCCCAGCACCCCCAGCACATAGGGCAGCAGCACCTGCACCCAGTTGGTGGAGTGGTCGGCGTAGTAGTCGTATGCCTCAATGATACCTGCCTTGTTCTGCTGCACCACCAAGTCGTTCAGGTCGTCGTAAAACGCCTCAAAGCTGTACAGCTCACAGGTGGCGGTGGTGCCGTCCCGCAGGCTGGCCGTCAGCCGCTCGCCGTTGACAATGAAGGACTGCACCTTCTCCTCCGTGAACATAGCGCGCATCTGGCTGTACGGGATATCGCCGGAGCGCCGCATATTGCCGGACAGATACCCCACAAAAATCACCACGAGGACCACCAGCAGCAGTCCCGTGACGCCAAATCTTCTTCTCTCCAAAGCTTCTCCCCCTTATGCGATCCACCGGACGCCTTGCCAGCTCTGCTTCGGGCCGATGGAGACCGCCAGCAGCATACGTCCCTGTATCTGGTTCAGCGGTATATACGGATCGTTCCAATATCGGCTGTCCAGCGAGCCGGTGCGGTTGTCGCCCATCGCAAAGATGTGTCCCGCCGGCACCTCAAAGGTCGTCTTCTCGCTCTGGGTGATCCCGCTGACCGGCAGATAATCCTCGTTCAGCTTCTCGCCGTTGATGTAGACAAAGCCATCCTTGATGGAGACTGTCTCCCCCGGCAAGCCGATAACACGCTTTACCAGCACCCGGTCCAACTCCTCACTCCAAAACGTGACGATGTCCCCCCGCTCCGGCAGCGGATCGGACACCACATAGGGCAGCCGCCAGCCGACGAGCAGAGACTTGGTGGGGATGGTCGTCTCCATGGAGCCGCTTGGCACATAGGCAAGCTGCAGCAGCACGCGGAACAGCACGAACACCACCGCCAATGTGACAAGCAGATACCCATAGTCATGCCACAGCCGGCGGCCGCGGCTCATCTGCGGGCCGACCGCGTCCCCCTCCGTTTCCGCAGGCTTTTCCACCGCCTCCGGCAGCTCCTCCCGCCGCCTGTCCGTATCCTTACGCGCCAATCGCTTGCCGCCCTTGTTCTCCATGTGGCTCCTCCTTCAGTTTTCTTGCCTGTCCGTTCGCACAGCATATACGTTCCGTATACGCTGCGCATTATGTTACTTGCTGTATACCTCCGGCTTCAGCACGCCGATGTAGGGCATATTGCGGTACTGCTGGGCATAGTCCAGACCGTACCCCACCACAAACTCGTCAGGCACCACGAAGCCGATGTAGTCGGCGGTGATGGCCTTCTCCCGGCGGGAGGGCTTATCCAGCAGGGTGACGATGGTGATGGACGCTGCGCCCTTGGCCATGAGGTAATTCTTCAAAAACATCAGCGTGTTGCCGGAATCCAGAATGTCCTCCACAATGATGATGTCCCGGCCGTTGATGTCCTCCTGCAAGTCGCGGGTGATCTGCACCACGCCGGAGGACTTGGTGCCGTTTTGGTAGGAGGACACGCCGATGAACTCCAGCTCGCTCTTGAACTGTGCGGCACGCACCAGATCCGCCATGAAGATGAAGCATCCCTTCAGAACACCCACGAAAAGGGGGTTCTTGTCGTGGAACGCCTCATACAGCTGGTCGCCCAACACCTGTACACGGGCCTTGATCTCCTCCTCGGACAGCAGGATCTTCAGAATATCCTGATCCATATTGCTCTTTGCCATACGCTCTATCCTCCGTAATTCTCTCACATTATAATATATAGGTTCTCGCCGGAGGTCTCCGGCAGAAATCTCCTGTCCACGCCCACGCCCCACACGGCGGCGAGAGCGCCGTCCACGCAGAACACCGGGAGCGTTTCCCGTTTCTCGGGGGGGATCCCCCGCTCGGAGAGCAGCCGCTTGACGCTCCGCTCTCCCCGGCTGCCCGGCAGCATCAGCCGGTCGTCCCGCCGCCAGCACCGGGCAGTCAGCACCTGTTCCCGTCCGCAGCGCAGCGCCAACGCGCCCGCCGCAGGCGTCCGGCTCACCAGAAGCCGCACCGCGCCGAAGAAGTTCTCCCCCTCCCGCAGCGCCGTCTCCTCCGGCGGCGTCTCCGCCGCCGCCAGCGTCAGCACGCCGTTCCGGCATACCGCCACAGCGCCGCCGGGCAGCGCCAGCGTACCCTCTCCGGCAGCCAGATGCTCCAGCGCCGCCAGATGCCCGGCGGTCACGTCCTTCTTGCCCGTACCCAGCCGATCCAGCAGCAGCCGCAGCAATCGGGGGCGCAGTGCCTCCGGCGCTGTCAGCAGCACCTCGCAGGACACGGAGGTACCCGTCTCCGGCAGGTATCCCGCCGCCAACTCGTCCAGATAGGCGCTCTCCCGCCGCAGGATGTCCGCCGTCCGCGCAATATGCGCCGACGCGGAGGGATTGATGCGCTCCAGCTCCGGCCAGATCTCCAGCCGCAGCCGGTTCCGGGCGTAGGCCAGGTCGCTGTTTGTCTCGTCGGTAACGTAGGCCAGCCCGTTTTCCTCGATATACCGCTCAATGTCCCGGCGCGGCGTATCCAGCAGCGGCCGCACGATGTTGCCCCGCACCGGCGGGATGCCGGTCAGTCCCTGCGGCCCGGTGCCGCGCAGCAGCTGCAAAAGCACCGTCTCCGCCAGATCGTCCCGGTGGTGGGCGGTGGCGATCTTCTCCGCGCCGATGGCTGCCGCCGTCCGCTGGAGAAAGTCGTACCGCGCCCGGCGGCCTGTCTCCTCCACCGTCAGATCCCACATATCGCACAGGCCGTACACATCGGCGCTCTCCGTGTAAAAGGGGATGTCCCGCTGGGTGCAGAAAGCCCGGACGAAGTCCTCGTCCCGCTGGGCGGTGGGGCGCATCAGATGGTTCAGGTGTCCCGCCGCGGCGGTAAAGCCCCGCTGCTGTCCCAGCTTATGCAGATAGTCCAACAGACAGACGGAGTCCCGTCCGCCGGACACGCCGCACAGCACGATGCCGCCCTGTTGGGGCAGCATATGCCAGCGCTCCATCCACGGCGTCAGGTCCATGGCTCACTCCTCATCGTCATAGCGGTTCTCCAGCGTGCCGAAGGCGGTGTACTCCGGCATCCACCGCAGCTCCACCTTGCCCGTCTCACCGTGGCGGTTCTTGGCCACGATGCACTCGGCCACGTTGCGCTTTTCTGAATCGCTGTTGTAGTAGTCGTCGCGGTACAGAAACAGCACGATATCCGCGTCCTGCTCGATAGCGCCGGACTCGCGGAGGTCGGACAGCATGGGCCGCTTGTCGTCCCGCTTTTCGTTGGCACGGCTCAGCTGGCTCAGGCACAGCACCGGCACCTGCAGCTCCTTGGCCATGATCTTCAGCATACGGCTGATATCCGACACCGCCTGCTGGCGGTTTTCGCCGGAATAGCCCTTTCCGCCGGCGGAGGTCATCAGCTGGAGGTAGTCGATGACCACCAGCCCCAGGTTATCCAGCCGCCGGCACTTGGCGTTCATATCCGCCACCGTCAGCAGCGGATTGTCGTCGATGCGGATGTCCATCCGGCTCAGGGAGGACGCCGCCTCGGCGATGCGCTGCCAGTCGCTCTCCCGCAGGTTGCCCGTCACCAGACGGGTGTTCTCCACCAGCCCCTCGCTGGCGATGAGCCGGGTCACCAGCTGCTCCTTGGACATCTCCAGGGAGAAGATGGCCACGGTCTTGCCGGATTCCCGCGCCGCCGACAGCGCCACGTTCAGCGCCATACTGGTCTTGCCCATGCCGGGTCGGGCGGCCAGCAGCAGCAGGTCGGACTTATTCAGGCCGTTGATCTTGGCGTCCACGGCGGAAAGTCCCGTGGACAGGCCCGGCAGCGTCTTGCCGCCGCTGGCGGTCAGCTCCGCCAGATGCGCCATCACGTCCTCCAGCACCATGCTCACAGGCACCATGTTCTGGGCGCTGCGGCCGCGGCGGATGGCGTACACCTTCTGCTCCGCCGCCTCCAGCATATCGCCGGCGTCGCCGGCGCCGTCCAGCACCATGGCGCTGATGCTCCCGGCGGCGGACGCCACCTGCCGCATCAGTGACTTGTCCAGTACGATCTGCACATACTCCATGACATTGGCGCTGGTGGGCGTCACGTCCATCAATTGCAGCAGATAGTCCCTTGTGTTGTCGTTGTAGACACCGGTTTTCTCCATCTCCCCCGCCACGGTGACGCCGTCAATGGGGCGGGAGTAGACGAACATATGGTAAATCGTCTCAAAAATATCGCGGTTGGCCCGCAGGTAGAAATCCTCCGGCCGCAGCTTGTCCATGACGTCCTTGATGCAGTCGGGGTCGATGAGCATGGAGCCCAGCACCGCCTGCTCCGCCTGCGGTGAATGGGGCGCCTGCCGCAGCAGCAGCTCGTCCGCAGCCATATGAGGGCCTCCCTTCCGTTGTGATGTAGACGGTTACTTCTCCTCGATGACGAGGACGTACACTGTGCCGCTGACCTCAAAGCCCAGCTTGGCCTTGACCTGATAGCCGCCGAAGCTCTTGATGGGCTGCTCCAGCACCAGCTTCTTGCCGTCGATGTCCATACCGAACTGCTCTTTCAGCGCGCCGGAGATCTCCTTGCCGGTAACGGCGCCGAACAGCTTGCCGCCCTCGCCGCCCTTGGCGGCGATCTTTACCTGACAGCTCTTGAGCTTCTCGGCGATGGCCAGTGCCTCCGCCTTGGCCTCCGCGTCCGCCTTGGCCTTGGCCTTGGCCTGCAAATTCATGGTGTTCACCGCGTCGGGGGTGGCCTCCACCGCCAGACCCTTGGGCAGCAGGAAATTGCGGGCGTAGCCCTCTGCTGCCTCGATCATCTGGCCCTTCTTGCCCTTACCCTTCACATCCTGCTTGAGAATGACCTTCATCGTTGCATATCTCCTTTTCGTCAGTTTTCAAAATACCGGTCGATGGCCGCCAGCAGCTTTTCTCTGGCCTCGTCCACCGAAATGTCGTTTGCCTGTCCGCCGGCCGTGGTGGAATTGCCGCCGCCGCCCAGCGCCTCCAGAATGACCTGCACGTTGATCTCGCCCAGCGACCGTGCGGACATATACACGCCGTCGCCCTTCTTGTACAGGACGAAGGACGCCTTGATGCCCCGGATGGTCAGCAGCTCGTCGGCGGCCTTGGCGGCCGTCACCCGGTCGCACTCCTCCTCCAGCGCTACCACGGCGATATCGTCGTGGTACAGCTCCGCCTGCCGGATAATGGCGTAGCGGTCGATCATGGATTGCAGATCCCCCTGGAACAAACGCTGCACGTCCTGGGTATCCGCCCCCAGCCGCCGCAGGAAGGCCGCCGCCTCGAAGGTGCGGCCGCCGGTGCGGTTGATAAAGTTCTTCGTATCCAGCACGATGCCCGCCAGCAGCGCCTCCGCCTCGCACTTCAGCACGTCGGACGGCTCCACCAGATACTGCATCAGCTCCGCCACCAGCTCGCTGGCGGAGGAGGCATAGGGCTCGTGGTAGTTCAGCGCCATTTTCTCGATGTAGCTGCTGCCCCGGCGGTGGTGGTCGATGACCGCCACCCGGTTGCAGGTCTCCAGCATCTCCTCGGACTCCACGCTCTCCGGTCGGTTGGTGTCCACCACCACCAGCAGCGTGCCGGGCTGACACTTCAGGAACGCCTCGCCGCCGGTGGTCAGCACCCCCGCGTACTCCGGCTGGGCCTGCATCCGCCGGATCAGCGGGTGGGCTGCGTTATTCTCCGTGTCAATGACGATCTGGCACTTCTTGCCCCGCTTTCGGGCGATGCAGCACACGCCCATGGCCGCGCCGACGGAGTCCATGTCCGCGTACTTGTGACCCATGACGTATACCTGCTTGGCGTCGTCGATCAGCTCGCCCAGCGCGTTGGCCATGACCCGGGACTTCACCTTTGTCCGCTTCTCCGTGGACTTGCTGCGCCCGCCGTAGAACTCGAAGTTTACCCGGTCCTTCACCACGGCCTGATCGCCGCCGCGGCTGAGCGCCATCTCCAGCGCCAGCGAGGCGTTCTTGAACAGCTGGTCAAAGCTGTCCTCATCCCGGCCCACGCCGATAGACAGCGTGGCATATACGCCCTCGCCGGCCTGTACCTGCCGCACCTTCTCCAGCACGTCGAACTTCTTCTCGGTATAGCCGCCGTAGTCCTTCTCCTCGAACACGAACAGATACCGGTCGCGGTCGTAGCCCAGCAGCAGCCCGCCGGAATTTGCCGCCCAGTCGTTCAGCTGCTCCTCCAGTGCAGCCAGCACCGCCGAGCGCTTGCTCTCCGGGCAGGCCTTCATCAGCTCCTCGTAGTTGTCCACCATAAGGATGGCCACCAGCGGCCGGGTCAGCTCCAGCGTCTGGCGCATCTCCTCGCTGTCGGTGACATCCATCCAATAGGTGGTGGCCAACGGGTTCTGATCCCGCTGCATCTCCTCCGGATGGCTCAGCGCGCCGAACACCCGGTAGATCCGTCCGTTCCAATGGAACAGCTCCGGATACTCCCGCTTGCCGTCCAGCAGCCAGCGATAGCTGAAATCCGGCACCACCGTGTCCACCAGCATCTCAAAGATCTTCTCTTTCTGGCTGGTGAGCTGCAGGAACATATCGTTGCTCCACAGCACCTCGCCGGTGGTGGCATCGAACACCAGCATGGGCAGCGGCGCATACAGCATATTGCTGGAGCGTGCGGAGTCCATGCCGCCGGACACCCTGTCCATGTACTGCCGCACGGAGGCCTGCGCCATCTTGTTGCGGCGGCTGCCCACCAGCAGCACCACGGCGGCCACCGCCGCCTCCGCCAGCGCCAGCAGCGGCTCAAAGGGGATGGTCACGATGACGAACACCATCAGACACAGGCCGTACAGCGCCATATTGGTGCGGAATCCGCGAATGATCTTTTTACTCAAAAGGCGTTCCTCCTCTCGGTGATAGGAATACGTCTCCAATTTAATATAGCAATTGATTATAGCACAAAATTTCCCGGCGGACAATAGGCGCTTTGGGGAAAACAGGTCAAATTCCGCCGCGGTGCGCGTCCTGTCGGAGCTTGTCGACAAGTTGGGGGTGTACAAATGATGGAAGGTGTGCTATACTTTGTGGAAAGCGCAGAAAAATACGCGCATTTTTTGGTTGTTTCGCAGAGTGTATTCCTGCGATCACATAGAGAAAGAGGGCGACCTCTTACACACCATCCACAGTAGCGGCTGGGCGATACTCCGCTCCTCTCCGGCGATGCAGGGCCGGCACGAGGACGGACCGCCTTTGTTTTGCTGCGGCTATTTTCCCGCCCGGCGGCTGTGTGGTATCTTACAAAAGCAAAGGAGTATTTGATATTTATGGCAGAAAAACTGAAGATCATCCCTCTGGGCGGTCTGAATGAGATCGGCAAGAACATGACCGCCTACGAGTACGGCGGTGAGATCGTCATCGTGGACTGCGGCATGGCCTTCCCCGGCGACGATATGTACGGCATCGACTGCGTCATCCCCGATGTCAGCTATCTGGTGAAGAACCACAGCCGTCTGCGGGGTATGTTCATCACCCACGGACACGAGGACCACATCGGCGCCATCCCCTACGTTCTCAAGCAGATCAACACCCCCATCTACTGCACCCGCTTTACCGCCGGGCTCATCAAGCTGAAGCTGCAGGAGCACGGCCTCCTGAACTCTACGAAGCTCATCACCGTGGAGGCCGGCCAAACCGTGAAGGCCGGCAAATTCCAGGTGGAGTTCATCCATGTGAACCACTCTATCGCGGACTCGGCGGCGCTGGCCATCCACACCCGGATGGGTACCGTCGTTCACACCGGCGACTTCAAGATCGACTCCACGCCCATCGACGGCGAGGTCATCGATCTGGCCCGCTTCGGCGAGCTGGGTAAGCAGGGCGTTCTGGCGCTGCTGGCCGACTCCACCAATGTGGAGCGTCCCGGCTACACCCTGAGTGAAAAAGCGGTGGGCGCCACCTTCAAGCGGCAGTTCACCGGCTGCGACAAGCGCATCATCGTCACCACCTTCGCCAGCAACGTCCACCGCATCCAGCAGGTGCTGGACGCCGCCGCGGCCTGCGGCCGAAAGGTGGCCGTCACCGGCCGCAGCATGGAGAACATCATGAAGGTCTCCACGGAGCTGGGCTATATGAAGGTGCCCAAGAACACGCTGATGGACATCAACCGCATCAAGGGTCTGCCCCTGAGCCAGCAGGTCATCGTCACCACCGGCTCCCAGGGCGAGGAGATGAGCGCCCTGTACCGCATGGCCTTCTCCACCCACAAGCAGGTGGATATCGGCCCCGGCGACAAGGTCATTATCTCCGCCAGCGCCATTCCCGGCAACGAGGTGACGGTGGGACGGGTCATCAATGAGCTGTTCCGCAAGGGCGCCGACGTGGTGTACGACAAGGCGGATATGCTCCACGTCTCCGGCCACGCCTGTCAGGAGGAGCTGAAGATCATCCACGCCCTGACAAAGCCTAAGTTCTTCATTCCCCTCCACGGCGAGCAGCGGATGCTCCAGATCCACAAGCGCGTGGCGGAGAGTATGGGGATGCACCCCAACAACATCGTGGTGGCCGACAACGGCTCCGTCATCGAGCTGACCACCAAGCACATCAAGTGCGAGACCTCCGTCCCCGCCGGCGAGGTGTTCGTGGACGGCAGCGGCGTAGGCGAGGTGGGCGCCGTGGTGCTCAACGACCGGAAGCTGCTGGCCGAGGACGGCATGGTGGTCATCGTGCTGCCCATGTCCAGCCACGACCACCAGCTGCTTTGCCCGCCGGAGATCGTGACCCGCGGCTTCGTCTACGTCAAGGAGTCCGAGGAGCTGCTGGAAACGCTGCGCCGCATCGCCACCGATACGGTGGACGGTATGTCCGCCAAGAAGCGCCGGGACGACGGCGATGTGTGCCGCGCCGTCCGCTCCGCCGTGTCCAGCTATCTCTACAAGACCACCAAGCGCAGCCCCATGATCATCCCCATGGTCACCAAGCTGTAAAGCAGCCGTTTTTCCTGCATCGCAACGGCTTTACAGGCATACAGAAGCCCCCGGCGCCGCACGGCGCCGGGGGCTTTTTTCGTATTCTACACCGCTCAGAACCACTTTTTTCGCTTGAAGTACCAGATGAGCAGCACCACCACCAGCGCCGACGCGACGGCCACGGCCGCATAGCCGTAGCGCCAGCCCAGCAGGAGGATGTTGGGGAAGTTCATGCCGTACCACCCGGCGATTAGGGTCAGGGGCAGGAAGATGGCGGTGACGATGGTCAGCACCTTCATCACCCGGTTCTGGTCGATGTCCACCTGCGCCTGATACTCGCTGCTGATCTGGGTGGCGTATTCGTGGAGCATCCGCGTCTCGCCCCGCAGGTTCTCCACCTTCCGCAGAAAGTGATTCAGCCGCTTCTTGCTGTGGCCGGAGAGCTGCTCCTCCGCGTCCTCCAGCAGGGTGGAGGCGAAGTCGCACAGCTGCGCATAGTAGCGGTTGGTGCGGTTCAGTTCCTTGCGGATCACGCTCATCCGGTGGAGGAACCGTCCCGTATCGTTGTCCAGCACCGCCTGCTCCAGATCGGTCAGCCGCGTCTCCAGCTGCTGGATGTAGGGCAGATCGTCCCGGATCAGGTACAGCAGCAGCGCCACCAGAAAGCTGTCCGGGCCGTCCGGCAGCGGCGCGCCCTGCTCTGTCAGGCGGGCGGCGCAGTCCGCCGCCGCCTTGTCGTGATCCACCACCAGCAGACCGCCGCCCGCCCATGCGAAGCCCAGACGGTGGGCGGGCTGATTGGGACGCGGCGGCGTGCGCAGGTGTCCGGTAACGCCGGTGCGGTCGATGTGCAGCCAGCAAAACTGAGACTCATGTGGGTCGGCAGGCGCAGCCGGCACGGACAGTCCGGCGGGCAGCGCCGCACTGTGCGCCTCCTGCGGCGTAAGGATGGCCAGCACGCCCCGTCCGTCCGCCGGTGGAGCGGACTGGGGCTGTAAGCCGCCGGCAAAGAGATAGTACATGGGATATCTCAGCTCCTTTTCAGGTTCAGGCTTGCAGGACAGCAGGGCAGTGCGCCCTCGCGTCCCGCAGGGCAGCGCCGCGATGATTTTGCGGCGCATACGTCTCCTCCGGATAGCTTTGACGGTTACTTTTTGTGTTCTATTCCCCATACCGTCGGCGGTACAGCAGCTGCTTGGCCGCCTTCTTCGCCTCTGGCACGTATCCCCTTCCGTCGATGACCTGCTGCAGCTTCTCGTCGGAATACTCCCGGAAGTTATATATGAACCTCTCCACCGGGTCGGTGATGGCCTGCTCCTCCGCCTGCCGCTTTTCAAATTCCTCCAGCGGCGACGGCGGCGCAAACATGGCCACATACCGGCACGTCTCGCAGGTGTAGATCAGCACCTTCATGTGCCGCTCCATGATGGGCAGGCCGGGGTCATCCACCGTGGTCAGATAGCTGGCGCAGCGCGGCGGCATCATCTTCCCGCCGCACAGGGGACACTCCTTCGCAAGAATGGTCATTTCCCGCTCCTTTCTCCGTCAGAACTCCGGTGCGTTCGGTGTCTTGCGGGGCAACAGGGCAGTGCGCCCTCGCGTCCCGCAGGGCAGCAGCGCGTCAGGCGTTGCCCGTCTCCTTTTTTTCCTTCTTGGGCAGCAGGGCGGCGATCACCGTGCCGAGCAGCAGTCCCAGCCACGCGAACAGCAGCACCGGCTCCAGCCCGAACAGCAGCGAGGTCAGGCTGACCAGCGCCGTGTTGTCCGCCGCCAGCAGGAAGGCGTTGCCCACACCCGCCAGCACATAGGCGGCGGGCAGCACCCACATAAGCCCCTTGCAGGGCTGTCTCCCGCCCCAAAACAGCCGGAATACCAGCAGTGCGGCCAGGGCGAGCACGGGCAGCACCCACATAGTGTGAAAATTCAACAGGCATATCCGTGTGCCAAAGAACAGGAATTGCAGCATAGTCAGGCTCCTTTCTCCGTCAGAACTCCGGTGCGTTCGGCGTCTTGCGGTACAGCAGGGGCTTGCCCTCGGCGTCCACCAGCACTGTCAGCCCGCCGGAATTACCCGCAGCGTGATAGAGATACTGCACGCCGGTCTCGGTGTCCACCCAGATCTCATTTCCGGTGAAAACGCCCTGTCCGTACACCTTTTCAAAGCGTTCCGTCTTCGCCATAGGCTTACTCCGCAGTGGGCGCGTCGTTCTCCACCAGCATCTTGGCGCTGGCCGCCAGACCCGCCAGGCTCTGGATCTCGCTGGGAATGATGAGCTTCGTGGCCTTGCCGTCCGCCACCTTCTGCAGCGCCTCCAGCGCCTTGAGCTTGATGACCTGATCGTTGGGGGCGTTCTCGTTCAGCAGGCGCATGGAGTCGGCCATGGCCTGCTGCACCTTCAGGATGGACTGCGCCTCCGCCTCGGCGGCCATGATGCGGGCCTGCTTGGCAGCGTCCGCCCGCAGCAGGGTGGACTGCTTCTCGCCCTCGGCGATCAGCACCTTACTGGCCTTCTCGCCCTCGGCCTGCAGGATGGACTCGCGGCGCTCGCGCTCGGCCTTCATCTGCTTTTCCATGGCGTTCTGGATCTCGCGGGGCGGCAGGATGTTCTTCAGCTCCACGCGGTTGACCTTGATGCCCCACGGGTCGGTGGCCTCGTCCAGAATGGAGCGCATCTTGGCGTTGATGGTGTCGCGGCTGGTGAGGGACTGATCCAGCTCCAGCTCGCCGATGATGTTACGCAGGGTGGTAGCCGTCAGATTCTCGATGGCGCTCATGGGATACTCCACGCCGTAGGTATACAGCTTGGGGTCGGTGATCTGGAAGTAGATGACCGTGTCGATCTGCATGGTGACGTTATCCTTGGTGATGACCGGCTGGGGATCGAAGTCCGCCACCTGCTCCTTGAGGCTGACCTTCTTCACCACCCGCTCAATGAACGGCAGCTTGAAGTGCAGACCCACGCCCCATACGCTGTGGAAGGCGCCGAGACGCTCCACCACATAGGCCTTGGACTGCTGGACGATGTTGATGCAGCTGACGATGACCACCAGAACGAGAATGACCAGAATGACGATGGCGATGGTACCGGGAATGGAATACGGCATAGTAGTTTCCTCCTTATACTATTCTTTTTCCTTGTTGTGCTTCTTTCCTTTTCTGTGCTTGCGGATCAGATGGATGATGCGTGTGACGGCGAAGGCGAGGACCACCAGAAGTCCCTTGACAAAGTAGGGCATTTATGCCTCCTTTTCCGCTTCCACATACAGCTTGACACCCTCCATGCGAACGACATGCACCATGGTGTCAGGCTCGATGCTCTCCCCGCTGCTGCTGCGGGCAGACCACGTCTTTCCGTCTATGTAGACGGCGCCGGTAGGCACATCGTTGTCGATGCGCTCCGTGACCCGGGCCAGGCCGCCCAGCACACGGTCGGCGTTGGTGGGCTTGATGTCCTTTTTCATCAGCTTGGCCACCAGCGGGCGGGTGGCGGCCAGCGTGACGATGGACACCACAAAGAACAGGGATATCTGGAGCCAGATAGGGCCGTTGCAGATGGCGACGATAAGAGCCGCCACGCTGCCCAGCACGAACCAGATAGACGTAAGGCCCGCCGTAGCCGCCTCCACCACGCCGAAAATGACGATGGCGGCGATCCAGACAATAGTGGACATATCCGTATTTCCTCCTTTCAGACACAGGCCGATCAGTCCGCTGAGGGCGCCCACGCCCACCAGCACGCCTGCGGCCAGCCACTTATTTTTGGGGGACAGGTTGGTGAGAAATGCGGAGATGGCGGTGTGCAGGCTCTCCCGCGGCAGGGGCTGCTCCGGCACAGCCGGCGCGTCCGGTGCGGCGGATAGCGCGGGGGGCGGCGCCTCCTCGGCGAACATATCGGCGATGGACACCTGATAGCGGTTGCAGATATAGAGGATCTTCTCGATCTCCGGATATCCACGGTCGGACTCCCACTTGCTCACCGCCTGACGGGAGACCTGCAGCTGCTCGGCAAACTGCTCCTGTGTCAGGCCGCTGCCGCGGCGCACCGATGCAAGCTGTTCTCCAAATGACATAGTCTCGTTCCTCCGTTCCTCTTGCCGACAGTGTAGCACTTCCGCCGGATTTGTCTATCACCTTTAGGTTGCGGCGGTCAATTTTTTGAAGAAACCCGCGCAACCTGAGGTTTACATTCCTCATTATAACGGATTCCCCCCGAAAATGCCACAGGATTTTTCCGGCGAAGCGGGTTGCACAGCGGCGGAAAGTCAGGTATACTGATGGGTACGAATTTGAACGAGCGAGGTACGCCGACTATGGTAACATATATGATCCCCTGCCTGCTGGGGCTGGAAAAGCTGGTGTCCGACGAGGTGAAGCGCCTTGGCTTACAGGATGTCCGCGCGGAGAACGGGCGCATCCTGTGCCGTGGCTCCATGGCGGACTGTGCGCGGCTGAACATCAACCTGCGCTGCGGCGCACGGGTGATGCTGGTGCTGGGGCAGTTCCCCGCCCTCAGCTTTGAGGAGCTGTTTCAGGGCGTGCGCGCCATCCCCTGGGAGGACTATCTCCCCCGGGACGCGGCGTTCCCGGTAAAGGGCTATGCCATCTCCTCCCAGCTCCACGCGGTGTCCGCCTGCCAGAGCATCATCAAAAAGGCCATGGTGGAGCGGCTGAAGGACGCCTACGGGCTGGAGCAGTTCCCGGAGACGGGCGTGAAGTATCAGGTGCGGTTTTCCATCTTCAAGGACGAGGCCGCCATCTGTCTGGACACCTCCGGCGAGGGACTGTACAAGCGGGGCTACCGGGCCGTGGGCGTGGAGGCGCCGCTGCGGGAGACGCTGGCGGCGGCACTGGTGACCCTCAGCCGCTACCGGGGGCGCGACCCGTTCTGCGACCCGTTCTGCGGCAGCGGCACCATTCCCATTGAGGCGGCGCTCATCGCCAAGAACCGCGCGCCGGGTCTGGACCGTCGGTTCGACGCCCAGCGGTGGGAGTTCCTGCCCGGTCAGGTGTGGATGGACGCGGCGGACGAGGCGCAGGACAAGGAGTTCCACGGACAGTACGACATCTGGGGCGGCGACATCGACCCCCGCGCCGTGGACATCGCCCGGGACAACGCCCGGAAGGCCGGCGTGGATGACTGCATCCGCTTTGAGGTGGCGGACGCCGCCAAATTCCACCGGGACAGCCAATACGGCCAGTTGGTGACCAATCCCCCCTACGGCGAGCGGCTGCTGGAGCGGCAGGAGGCCGAGGAGCTGTACCGGATGCTGGGCAAGGTGTGGAAGACCCTGCCGGATGGCTGGCGGACACTGGTGCTCAGCAGCCACACGGAGTTCGAGCGGGCCTTCGGCCGGCCGGCGGACAAGAAGCGCAAGCTGTACAACGGCATGATCAAATGCGACGTTTTCATGTACGGCAACGTGTGAACAGCGGCGATATCCGGCGCAACGGCCGTTAATTTTCAATTTGTTCACTTTCTTTTCTGCCGTCATGGTACAATGCTAATGAATTCTTAAACTTTTGCTTGGCTCGAGGAGGCAACCCAAGATGAAGCACGTTTTCATCATCAATCCCACTGCGGGCAAGGCGGACAGCCGCCAAAAGATATACGATATGGCGGATGCGCTGCGGACAAAGCACAATCTGGACGTCCAGTGCATCCTGACGAAGAAGCAGGGTCACGCCACGGAGATCGCCCGGCGGCTGTGTGACAGCGGCGAGGAGCTGCGGTTCTACGCCTGCGGCGGCGACGGCACCGTCAACGAGGTGGCCAACGGCATCATCGGCTACGACAACGCCGCCATGACCGTCATTCCCGTCGGCACCGGCAACGACTTTCTCAAGAACTTCGGCGACGATCTGGAGAAGTTCCGGGATGCAGAGAACCTGTGGGACGGCCCCCAGTTCCCCATAGACGCCATCGACGTCAACGGCCGCATCGCTCTGACCATCGCCTGCTCCGGCATCGACGCGCGGGTGGCGCGGGACGTACATAAGTACAGCGAAAGCCCCCTGCTGGACGGCAAGAGCAGCTACATCTACTCGCTGGCGGTGAACTTCCTGTTCAAGGGCATCGCCTCCCACTGGACGGTGACGCTGGACGATGTGGCTGTCAAGGGCGACTGGTCGCTGGTGGCCGTGTGCAACGGCCGTTACTACGGCGGCGGCTTTATGCCCGTGGCGGAGGCGCGGATGGACGACGGTGTGCTGAACACGCTGGTGGTCAAGGCCGTGACCCGCCGGACGTTCCTGAAATTCGTGGGTCCCTACTCCAAGGGCGACTATCACAAGTTCCCCCATGCGGCGCACTGTTCCACGCCCAAGGTCATCCGGATCCAGTCGGACAAGCCGGATATCGTCACCTGTCTGGACGGTGAGTGCGTCACCAATCAGGACGTGACCATCAAAATGGCCGACAAGAAGCTGAATTTCTTCGGCCCCGTCGGGTGCAGCTGCAACCGCACCGCACGGGAGCCGAGTCTGAGTTGAACATTTTGTGAATTTTTCAAATTTTCCCTGTTTCCCCCTTGCAAATCATGAATAGTGTGGTATGATAAGCAGCGTTAGCACTCAGATATATCGAGTGCTAACGCTGACTTAGTTTTTCAATATTTAGTATATGAGGAGGAAGCAGCTATGAAACTGACACCGCTTGCTGACCGCGTGGTGCTGAAGATGACCGAGCCGGAGGAGACCACCAAGGGCGGCATCATCCTGACCGGCTCCGCCAAGGAGAAGCCCTCCGTGGCAGAGGTGATCTCTGTGGGCCCCGGCGGCACCGTGGACGGTAAGACCGTGGTGATGTCCGTGAAGGCCGGCGACAAGGTCATCACCGACAAGTACGCCGGCACCAAGGTGACGCTGGAGGATGTGGAGTACATCATCGTCAAGCAGAGCGACATTCTGGCCATCGTGGAGTAAAAGTAGGAGGTAAGTTATATGTCTAAGATCATCAAGCGCGGCGATGAGGCCCGCAAGGCACTGGAAGCCGGCGTCAATCAGCTGGCGGATACCGTTAAGGTCACGCTGGGCCCCAAGGGCCGCAACGTGGTGCTGGATAAGAAGTTCGGTACGCCCCTGATCACCAACGACGGCGTGTCCATCGCCAAGGAGATCGAGCTGGACGATCCGTTTGAGAACATGGGCGCACAGCTGGTGCGCGAGGTGTCCACCAAGACCAACGATGTGGCCGGTGACGGCACCACCACCGCCACCCTGCTGGCACAGGCCATGATCCACGAGGGTCTGAAGAATCTGGCCGCAGGCGCCAACCCCATCGTCATGAAGAAGGGCATGGCCAAGGCCGTGGAGGCCGCTGTCAGCGCCATCAAGGAGCAGAGCCAGAAGGTCAACGGCACCGCCGATATCGCCCGCGTCGGCACTGTCTCCTCCAGCGATGAGACCATCGGCAAGCTCATCGCCGAGGCCATGGAGAAGGTCTCCGCCGACGGTGTTATCACCATTGAGGAGTCCAAGACCGCCGAGACCTATTCCGAGGTGGTGGAGGGCATGATGTTCGACCGCGGCTACATCACCCCCTACATGGCCACCGATATGGAGAAGATGGAGGCTGTGGTGGACGATCCCTACATCCTCATCACCGACAAGAAGATCTCCGTCATCAGCGACATCCTGCCCCTGCTGGAGCAGATGCTCCAGAGCGGCAAGAAGCTGTTCATCATCGCCGAGGACGTGGAGGGCGAGGCTCTCAGCACCCTGTTGGTCAACCGTCTGAAGGGCGTTCTGAACGTGGTGTGCGTCAAGGCCCCCGGCTTCGGTGATCGCCGCAAGGAGATGCTGCAGGATATCGCCGTGCTGACCGGCGGTCAGGTCGTCAGCGAGGAGTTCGGTCTGGCTCTGAAGGACACCACCATTGATATGCTGGGCCGCGCCCGCCAGATCAAGGTCACCAAGGAGAACACCATCATCGTGGACGGCATGGGCGATCCCCAGGCTATCAAGGATCGTGTGGCCCAGATCCGCGCCCAGATCGGCGTGACCACCAGCGAGTACGACAAGGAGAAGCTGCAGGAGCGTCTGGCCAAGATGGCCGGCGGTGTGGCTGTCATCAAGGTGGGCGCCGCTACCGAGACCGAGATGAAGGAGAAGAAGCTCCGCATTGAGGATGCTCTGAACGCCACCAAGGCCGCCGTTGAGGAGGGCATCGTGGCCGGCGGCGGCACCATCTACGTCAACGTCATCCCCGCCGTCACCGCGCTGCTGAACAGCACCGAGGGTGACGAGCGCGTGGGCGTGCAGCTGGTTGCCAAGGCACTGGAGGCTCCTATCCGCCAGATCGCAGCCAACGCCGGTATCGACGGCAGCGTGGTGCTGGAGAAGGTCCGCAGCGCCGGGAAGAACGGCTTCGGCTTCGACGCCTACAAGGAGGAGTACTGCGACATGATCGCCAGCGGCATCGTGGATCCCGCCAAGGTGACCCGCAGCGCGTTGGAGAACGCCGCCAGCGTGTCCGGCATGGTGCTGACCACCGAGTCTCTGGTGGCCGACAAGCCCCAGCCCCCCGCTCCGGCTCCCGCCGCACCCGACATGGGCGGCATGGGTATGTATTAAGCGGCTGCACCGGGCGTGTAAGTTCCGCAAATGTTTTCCCGAAGGGTGCGGCGGCACAGCCGCCGCACCCTTTTTCCCTTTTTTCTCCCGAACTCGCAAAAAAGCTGTTGACAAACGGCAGGTCTATATGGTATAGTAACTCGTGCCTGTCGAGGGCGACATGGCGGCGTAGCTCAGTTGGCTAGAGCATGCGGTTCATACCCGCAGTGTCACCGGTTCGAATCCAGTCGCCGCTACCATCGACCGGTGAGACGCGGGAGCGTCTCGCCGGTCATCCCCTCAGCAAACAAAGACGGCCCGTTGGTCAAGTGGTTAAGACACGGCCCTTTCACGGCTGTAACATGGGTTCGAGTCCCGTACGGGTCACCACTTCGGCAATCCGTCTCGGGCTGCCGAATATGGAGGCTTAGCTCAGCTGGTTAGAGCGCCTGCTTCACACGCAGGAGGTCACTGGTTCGAGTCCAGCAGTCTCCACCAAAAAGTTCCTGATTTCGTAAGAAATCAGGAACTTTTCCTGTTTATGATCTCAAAAGTGACGCTGCATTTTGGCGTTTTTCGCATGACCCAAACCGTGACCCAAAAGCCGAGAGGTCAGGAAAACACCGGAGAGGGGCGGATGGCATCATCCGTCCCTCTCGGACTATTTTTGTGGGCTACATGGTCTGGCTGATGACGCTGCCGATGGTGTCGGCGGCGGAGCGCTTCATCCCCTCCGTGGCGTGGGTGTAGGTGCTGAGGGTAAAGCCCGCGTCATAGTGTCCCAGCGCACCGGACAGCGTCTTGACGTCCACGCCGTACTTGAGGGACAGCGTGGCGAAGGTGTGTCTGAGGTCGTGAAACCTGATGTGTTCCGCGCCGATGGCCTTCAGGATCTTCTCATGGGTGTGCCGGAAGGAATCCGGGTCGAACATGGTGCCGGTCTTGGGCGACACAAACAGGTAAGGACTGTGGGGGTGCTTGCTGTGCTCCTCCACCAGCAGCTCCACCGCCCGCTGCGGGATGGCCAGCTTGCGGATGGAGTTAGGCGTCTTGGGCTGGCTGACCACCAGTTCACCGTTGATACGATTCACCTGTTTGTTGACGGAGATGGTCATGTTCTCCACGTCCAAGTCCGTCCACAGCAGGGCGAGGAGCTCGCCCCGGCGCAGGCCGGTGGTCAGCTCCAGATAGAATGCCGCCAACAGTCCGCGCCGTTCTGCTTCAGCCAGATACGGGCCGATCTTGTCCTCCGGCAGTATCTTCATCTCGCGCTTTTCCAGCTTTGGCAGGCGGCAGCCCTTGGCGGGGTTGGAGAGGATCAGCCGCTCCGCTACCGCCTGCTCCAGGCAGTTGTTCAGCAGCGTGTGGATACCCCGCACCACGCGTGTGCTGAGGCCCTTGTCCTTCAGTTTGATGTGGGTATACCGCTGGATACGTCCGGACTTTTGCAGGTCGTTGTAGAACTTTTGAATCTGGATGGTGGTCAGCTTTTCCAGCGGCGTACCGCCCAATTCAGGGACAATGTGGTTGTCGATGTAGTTGAGGTAGTAGTGCTTGGTTTTCTCTCTCAGGCGCGGCTCGGCGTAGACCTCATACCACAGCTTGATCCACGCGCCCAGCGTGTAGGATTTTGCGCGGCTCATGTCCAGCTTTTCAGCCTCCGCAATGGCCTGCTTGAGCTTTTCCTTGGCTTCAGATTGGGTTTTAGCGAGGACGCTTTTGTGAATAGGTTTGCCGGTGGCAGGGTCATTGCCTGCGGTGTAGCGGCCCTCCCAGCGGCCGTCCTTCCGCTTGCGGATGCTGCCTTCCCCGTTGGCTCGTTTCTTCGGCATGGTATCAACTCCTTTTCTTGGTAGCCAATACACATACCACAAACCGACCTTAATAGCTATCGGAGATGGGCAGAGTTAAGAGAAAGTTATCAATTCCGCAGCGGGGGTATTCTTTGGTTACAGCGTGGTCATTTTTGCGCTGTGTTGGCGTCTATCCACTCCCGCAGCCTGTCCTTCGGCACCACGATGCGGCTGCCGATCTTCAGTGCAGGGAAGCCCTCGCTGTGAACTAACTCATACGCTCCGGCGCGGGAGATGCCCAGCACCGCCGCCACCTGCACGACGTTCAGCGTCAGGGGCAGCTCGTCGTAATTCTTATAGGTACATTCGTTCATTCGCTCCTCCTTACATCATGGTCATGTCGAAACCGTGATACTGCTCATATTCTTCCTCGTAATTTTCCTGTTCCTGACGGCGGGACTGATACCACTCCACCAGCTCCTGCAGCAAGAGGCTGCTGTAATACAGCTCACGGGCAAGGTCGCTGACCTCGCTGTCCTCGTCCTCGCAGAGGGCGCAGAGGGCGGCCACTGTACCCGCCATGCCGCAGACGGCATCCTCCAGTGTGGGTGTCGGCTCACGATGGTCATAGGCAATTTCCCGGCAGGCTTGCAGATAATCCGCGCCGCCCAGTCGGAAGTATAGCTCCATATTCTCGCGCTTCAGCGTCTGGTCGAACAGCTTGCTGTCCCGGCAGCGGATGTTCTCCGGCGTGGTGTAGGTGATGTATTTCTGATGCGGCTCCCATTTCACATCGTAGCCATAGGCATTCATATACGCAACGAACTCCTGCTGCGTGCGGCTCTGCTCCATAGCCTCTTTGATATGATCCGTCAGCCGCCTCTTCCATGTCGGGATGCGGAACGGGTCGGCCTTGGACTCCGTGACGGACAAGCCGTACTCCCGACATAGTTGGCTGCAGTAGTCTTTGACCTGCTGCATCTCCCGCGCAGACTGGTGGAACTTCATGCCGGTCTCAAAACTGACCGAGTTCATGATGATGTGGTTATGGATGTGAGCGGTGTTCATGTGGGTGACCACGATACACTGGTATCCCTCAAAATGCTCCGCCAGCTTCACGCCAAGCTCGTGCGCCGTTGTGAAGCCCAGCGGGTCGTCCGGCGCGAACGCCTGCACGATGTGGTAGTAGCCGCGACCCTCCGTTTTGCGGAACTGCTTTTTCACCGCTTCGAATTCCGGCACTGCCGTCCGCGCTACACAGTTGACGCCGCTGATGAGCTGTTCCGCCGTCTTTTCCCGGTTGGTGACGTAGTCGACGATACCTCTCAGCCCACGCGAGACAGCAATGAATTTAACGTTTGCCATGTGTTTTCATATACCTCCATGAACGGTTCCATGTTGACCAGTTCGATGTGACCCTGCCGCGCCATGATGACCAGTTGATTCAGGTTATTGCCCTGGCGACGCAGCTCGCGGATGAGGTCATCCACGCCGTCGATGACCGTCACATCCTTGTCCATGGCCGCGTCCCGCACATACTGGCTGAGAGACTTATGCGCCTTCTCCGCCTGGAGCGAGATGTATTTCTTCTGCCACCCCGCTACGCGGATGCGGATAAATTCTTCTTTCTTCATACGTTGCTCCTCCATGAAAAGGGGTGTGGGCTTAGCCCGCATGCAGCGTTTGGGGAGCGGTTTCGGCCAGGGGCCGAAAACCGTACCACAAACGCGAAACTTGCCATCGCGCCAAAGGCGCGATGCTCCGCTTTCCCCGACTCCCAGCGTCCTGTGACACTTGTTCCGCCCTGCGAGGCCACACAGCGGCTCACAGAGGCGAACACGGCGGTTCTTCGGCTTGCGCCGACAGTTTCCGCTGTACCCGATGTCGCTCGGCGGCGGCTTCGGCGAGGTACATCTGATGCTGGGTGTACCACTCCACCGCTTCGCGGATGGGGCGAATGTGATAACGCAGGTTGCCGTTTTTCTTCAGCCCGTTCCGCATGATGACCGACGTCGGCTCTACGGTGATGAGCCCCTTTTCTACCAGCCCCGCCACGTAGCGCTTGACGGAGCTCTTGCTTTTGCCGATGGCTTTACCGATGGTTTCGTAGCTGGGCCAGCACTCGTAGGTACGCGGGTCTTCCAGCCGCATCAGTACAGCGTAGGTGGCCAGCTCGCCGGTGCTTAAATGCAGAGAGAAGATTTCATTGGGCAGCGGTGTGAAGTTTTTCAGTTTGTTGTTTTGCAAGTTCAATACATACCTCCGATTCCTGTTGACATGGCTGCGCGAACGGTGTAGACTAATTGCAATTTAGATTAGACATTTAGCTTGAGTCTATCATAACAGAGGTGGCATGATCTGTCAACGCTGTCGATTATTATTTACAATTAGTCCATAATTGGAGGGTGTTATGTGGTACTGTAAAATGTATTTCCCCGGAAGGCATGAGGTCATTGAGAGCGATGCTTTCGGCACGCAGGGAGCACCGTCGCAGCGAAAGATATTTTCTTTTTTGGAGTCGCTGCTGTCCTTCACAGAACTGGACACCGGGAAAGTTGCCGTCGCGCTGCGGTGCATCTCCGATGACTTGGAGAGCCTCGACCGCGAGCGTATGACCAACGCCATGGTCAAGTTGGGAGCGCTGGCGGAGATGCACAGTTTCTTTCGCATGCTGTATGCCAAGTGGTTCTATCTTCATTCTGTAGGTTTTAAGAACAATGGGGAGAAAGTAACCTGTGCGTTGGACGAGCTGCGGGCGCTGCCGGAGGAACTGCCGCTGTACCAAAAGCAGATCCAGCGGTTCTTCGAGCTGATACTGGATATAGACAAAGCCGGGCGTGAGCCCAGTCGGCAGGTCATGCGGTACTATCACTTCGACCAGCCTGACCAACCCAGTGATCCGGAGTTGTTCCCGTTCCGTCTGCTGACCACGCGCTTCGAGCCGGTGGGTGGTGACGCTTGTGCGCCGGTGCTATATGCGAACACCGTGGCGGATATGATCAGCTTTTCTTTGCAGGCTTGCGTGGAGCGTAGCATTACCGTGCGTCGCTGCAAAAACTGCGGACGGTACTTCGCCCAGACAGGCCGCGTCAGCGCTGAGTATTGTGACCGTCCTCCGCTGGATGGTCAGTCCAGCTGCCGGTCGATGGGAGCTTTCCAGCAGTGGACGCTAAAGCAGGCGGGCGACCCAGTATTCAAGGTCTATCGCAGAGAGTACAAACGCCGCTTTGCGTGGATCAAGGCCGGGCGTATCAGCGACAGCCAGTTTTACGCGTGGAGCGAGCAGGCCAGAGAGCAAAAAAAGAGATGTGACGAAGGTAGCATCACCGAGGACGAGTTCCAGCGGTGGCTGAAGGAGTCGTAAATACAAGGAGGGTGCGGTTCAGCAGAACCGCACCCTCCATAGTTTTGTCGGCAAAGAAATTTTGGTCCTATTGTGCGCCAATGCGCGACGGGCTTGTCCTCCACGGCGCGCTCCTGAAGCATCAGGAGCATCGCCGTCGCTCCGCCTCCTCCAGCTTGCGCATGATCTTCTGGCGCATCGCCTCCTCCGGATCCTCCGGCGGGAAATTCTCGATCTCCGCCGCGTCATACCTTGAAGCCGCCTCGCAGGTCACCGCAGGGTTTCTCTTTACAGCGGTGCCGCGGATAGCCTGAATATCGGAATAGAGCAGGGTCTTCTTCATGACCAGCGCCTCTGTGATCTCTTTCAGAAACGCCTCGTTTTGAGCAAGGAGCGCCCTTGCCTTGCCGTAGTACCGCTCCAGCTCCGCCTGTACCGCCGCCTCGCTGCGGGCATTCAGGCTTTCGGACATATTGCTGGAGGAATCGCTTTCGACATTCAGCAGGGAGAATCCCAGTGTCCCCTCCTTGGCTGCCGCCTCACGGATACAGTTGACCGCACGGGCGATATCGTCGCTGCATCCCTCCGCGACCTGCCCCGCATACCGCATCTCCACGGCGGCCTTGCCGCCCAGGGCGATGATGGCGCTTTGTGAATCGGAGACACCTTTGCAGCAGTGGATAAAGCCGCCGCACCGGTTTTCGTCGGAGGGAAGCAGGGAGGCAAAGCCGACGCTGCCGGGGCACAGCGCTTCGCATACCACCAGATGCCCCGCCTCGTGAAGTGCCACCTTTTCGATAACTTCATCCGAAACGCGAGGCATATCCTCTTGTGCGCCATATTGCTGCTTCAGCACCACACTCACCATGTCCTCCATGTCGATGCCGGTCTTGCGGGCAAAGGCCGCACGAACCGCCGCTTCATTCAAAATAGTCTCCAGCTCGGCGCAGGAATTATAGCGCATCATCCTCGTCAGGTCTTCCATGTTGACACTGTCCGAAACCCGTTTCGTTTTCAGATAGTGGGTGATGATCTCCTCCGCGTCGGACGCCGTGGGCGCTTGAAGTCCGATTTTTCGGTCAAACCGTCCGGAACGGCGCAGGGAGCTCGGCAGCTTGCGGATATCGTTTGCCGTGGCAATCACAAACACACCGGCGTCCTTCACATCGTCGATCCCCGCTTGCACAGCGGCATATTCCGGCGCGTCGCAGTGGGTATCATCCTCGTTGGCAAATTTGTCCATGTCGTCCAAAAGGACAATGGACGGTGCTTTTGTCTTCGCGCTGGCAAAGGCCTGTGTAATTCCATCGATAAAGGCGTCGCCGCCCTTGTCGCGGCGTACCGTGATGGTGTGCAGCCCGCTCTCCTCCACAAAGCACCTCGCCAAAAGCGTCTTGCCCAAGCCCGGGTCGCCATACAGCAGCAGTCCATGGGGCAGGCGGGCGCCCATCTCCTCATAGATCTCCCGGTTGCGGAGCATATCGCACAGCTGCAGCAGCTCGCGCTTGGTGGCCTTGTATCCGATGACCTTGTCAAATGCGTTCATGGTAAAATCTCCTTTTCGAATTTTGCCGCCAGTATAGCACCCATATAATTAAGACCTAATTTATATAAGCCTATATAGGTCAAAAGGCGGTTTTCTGCAAAATTTTGTATAGATGCACAATCCGGCGCATCCACAATCGACATATTTGCAGCGTTATACCCATGAAATGCGGCGGTTTTTGCTGCCTG
>ERZ809074.1235-NODE-1235-length-34605-cov-47.464457_pt1 | contig 34605 bp, 44 predicted proteins | sample MGYA00520795_ERZ809074 | MGnify/ENA primary metagenome ERZ809074 (study PRJEB31570, sample SAMEA3212989) | Homo sapiens | biome: human-gut; feature: human gut; material: fecal | place: Sweden | collected 2011 ...
AGCATCCGGCTCATAACCGGGCGGTCCGGGGTTCGAGTCCCTGATGGTCCACCAAAGAAACGACAATTTTCGTGAGAAGATTGTCGTTTCTTTTTGTTTTGTATGTTTATCTTTTCGTTTTTCTTTTTTGATTTGAAAGATAACGGACAAGAGAAAAATTATGCGGAAACAGGTTTTTCTCATCGGTAATGCATCATCCGATTGCAGCTTTTGCCGAGCAATAGCACCGACGCCGATTGTTATCGTTTTTTTATTGTGTATTAGATTTAAAAGGAAGCTTAATAAAAACATTTTGATAAAATGTTTTACAATAAATTGCAAGAGGTCGCAACGACCAAATGCAATTTATTTTTTTATTTATTTTGGCTTTTGCCTATGGCGAGGATAGAGCAATGCAGAGGTGCAACTCGAGCGCGTTATAGGATTTTAGCATAAGGGGACAATGAGAGCGGGGAGCTCCCCGCTCCCGTTGAACTCACAAATAAAATAAAGGAGGAGCGCAACAATGAATATCCGCTATATGAGCTACGACCAAAGAAAAGAGCTTGAAACTATGTACGCAGCAAACGCCGAAATTAACGACATAGCCGCTCGCCTGGGCGTAAATCACGTTACCGTATATAGAGAACTAAAGCGCGGCGAAACGGGCGAGCTTGACAAAAACGGGCGTATGGCTTATAGCGCAGAACTCGGGCAAAAAACCTTAAACGAAAATTTCCGCCGCCGAGGAAATCGAAAAGCAACGGCAAATAAATAATAAAACGGAGTGATTTTGTTATGAACAAGGTACGCAGAAAAGAATTGCAGGAACTCTACGACATTATCTCCGAGGCAAAAGACCGCCTCGAGATGTTGCACGACGAGGAGGAGGAATACAAGGACAATATGCCCGAAAACCTCCAAAGCTCGGAACGCTACGAAAGAGCAGAGGCGGCGGTAGACGCTCTCGACTCTGCCGTATCCTCTCTTGAGGAGGCACTCGACTACATAGAGGAGGCGCAAGAATGACAGAGCAAAAAGAGCGCCTCAAGAAACTATATGCCCTCGCCTTGCGCGGCGTTGGCGGCGAAAAAGAGCAAGCCCAGGCTATACTCGATAAATTACTTAAAAAATATGCTATGACGCTTGACGACCTCGACGACGAGGTTATACAAGAGTACGACCTCGAATATCACGGCAAAGAGCAAGACCGTATTTTAATGCAGACCGCATATAAAGTTACGGACGATAAAAACGCGTTTAACCACTTGCAATATAACCATAGCGGCAGAGCTTGCCGTACTCGCCTACGCGTGCGCTGCACCGCTGCTCAAAAGGCAGAGATAGAGTTTTTGTTTAGCTTTTATGTAAGGCTTTGGGAAAAAGAAAAAGAGGCTTTGTTACAAGCGTTTTTTCAAAAGCACCGAATTTTTGGAAATCTCAAAGACGGAGAAAGCGGAGCGGAGCTTTCTCCCGAGGAATTGTTAAAGCTCGAGCTTATGATGAAAGGGCTATCGGACGAACAGCCATTAAAGCAGCTCACGGACGGAGCAGAAAATAATAATAAAACGGAGTGATTTTGTTATGAAACACGAGCGCTACATAATCAACGACGCGGAAATAGCGTTACTTGAGAAATACGAGGGCACATTATCCCAAACAAAAGACCCTCATAGGTACGATACATTCGATAAAAAAACTCTTGCCGCCTTGTGCAGATTGAAAGACCGTAGCAACGATATGTTTTTCAAACGTTATCAAGCCGCTTGTGAAGTTATCGACATAATAGCAGAACAAGTCGGCATAAACCCCGATAATTCGGGCTATTGGCTATATGCTCCCGATTACGACGACTCAAGCCCGATTTTAAGACGTATAGAGGAATGGATTAGCCGAAGCGGCGAAAAGGCACAGTTAAAACGCCGCGTGCAAGAATTAGAACAGGAAAACGCAATTTTGCGAACGCTGATACATAAGTGAGGTGCCTGTATGAACATTAAACCGAATAAACAACCTTGCCCTATTTGCAAAAACCACAAAGGCGGCACGCCGCTTATGATACGGGACGACAACGCAGAAAAACACCCGTACACACATATTTGTAATTGCCCTTATTGCGGACGCTTTCTTGCTGAAAACTACGAAAGCTCCGACGAAATCAAAGAGGAGGTATCACAATGTGCAAACCCGTAAAGTGCCCGCAATGCGGACACGAATTTACACCCGAGAGGGCTATTAAGTCGGGAGCCTGGACTCCCGAGGAGGACGAGCTGTTACTGAACGGCTACCAAAAGGAGCGGAAAACCATTGCCGAGCTCTCGGACGAGCTTAACCGCTCCCAGGACGCAACCCGCAACCGCTTATTTGTCCTCCGCGGCGGAGGCAAGCCTAAAGGCGTTACGGCAAGCGTACAGCTCACGGCAAAAGAATACGACGAAATGAGAGCGGCACGCCAGGAAGTAAAGAGCGCCCGAAAGCTCGTAGAGCAAGCAAAAGACACCGAGCGCGAGCTCGCCGCCTTTTACGCTCTCGGTAAGCAGCTTATTAACGCAAGGCAAAACAAGCGAGTTATCGCCCCGCTGTTTGAGGAGCTCGAGCGACTCGTTAATGCCTACAAGTTTTAGGAGGCAAGCCGTGCAGAAATACAGCCGTAAAGAACTACGCGAGAGGGAGCGCCTCGGCTACTCGCGTATATCGGCAGGGCGGCAATGCTGCTACATAATCAAACAAGCAGCCGCCGCAAAACTGCGGGACTTTCGCTCACGCTTTAAGTTATGGACTACGAGAGGCAAAAGCTGTAAGCGTTGTTGCTTACGGTGTAAATATTTCGGCTATTGCAGCCCCGATTTTAATAACGATAAGGAGTAAAAGTTATGAACAGCAATATTTTACGCGCCATTGAGTCGCTTTGCGACGATATAGCCACCGACAGAAACATAGAGAATAACCAAAAGAGAGCAAATGCAATTTTAACTCTTGCTTTCGGCGGGATATTCACGCCCGAGGAAATCGAGGAGGATTACACCGAGGACGACTCCGCAGCGGGAGCGGAAAAAGATAAAATCAAATTCCCGAAACCTGGCGAGCAATTCGAGTATAACGGCGTTAAGTTTACCGCTCTTGGAGAGGAGCAGGGCGGCGTGCTTGCTATTGTTTCGGAACTGCTCGAGGAGGAAATGCCGCTCGACGAAAGCGATAAAAACGACTGGCGCACCTCCTCGCTCCGTAAATACCTTAACGGAGAATACCTCGAACAATTCAACCGCGGCGACCTCCTCCCGTTTGTATCGGACTTGACCTCCGACGACGGTATGAAAAACTACGGCACCGCCGAGGATTACGTTTTCCTCCTCTCGTGCGACCTTTACCGCAAATACAGAGAGTCCGTGCCGCGCTTTAATAATTGGTGGTGGACGCTTACGCCCTGGACTTGCACTCCGTCCAACGCGATCACTGCGCGCATTGTCTACTCCTCGGGCGAAGTGTACAACGGCAGTGCGTACTACGGTCACGGCGTAGCCCCCGCTTGTCTGTTCAATCCTAAAATCTTTGAATAATCTGCCTCGGTAGAGGCGAGAAAAGGTGTGAAACAATGGCACGAGAAATACTTTTTAGAGCAAAACGAAAAGATAACGGCGAGTGGGTTAAAGGTTTTTACGTAAAAACATTTGCAAGCTTGTCGAGAGACATAATATTGCCCGTTGAAGTGGACGCAGACGAAAATCAAGATACACAACGGATAGAATTTGACACCTATTATGAGGTTACTCCCGAAACAGTCGGACAATACACGGGAATGAAAGATAATAATGGGAAACCTATATTTGAAGGAGATATATTAAAACTCGGCATAGGAAAAACTCGCTTTGTGTTCTATGGAGTTTCAAGTTTCAGGCACACAATATACAACGGATATGCAAAAGAATTTGATTTCAAAGATAAAGGGTATCAAGTTATCGGCAATATTCACGACAACCCTGAACTTTTAAAAGATTAAAAGATATATTTGGAGGCGGTACAAATTGAATTATAAAAAAGCAAAAACGGAAATACCGAATATTCAAACATTTTTAAGTCGTGCTTGTAATTGCTGTAATAATGAATGGTATTGCCCTACACATTGTGATTTATTGGAAAAAGCTCAAAAAATACCGTTTTATAGGATAGTAAAGTGCTACCAAAGACACGACGGTGATATGAAAAAAGTATTTAGATACATAAAGAATACGAAAGAAAGGTTATTTTTTGAGAAATGACGAATGAGGAATTAAAAGCCGCTCTCGTCAGCGGGTGCCCCGTAGAAAGCGGCGGAATTGTATATAAGTGCGTTTCGGCTATCATTTACCGATACCGCAACAGAAAACTTGACATTTCCGCCGAGGTTACAGACTATTGCGGGCACAGTATTTCAATCATAAGCCCCGAGCGGGCAAAAATCGCAGAAAGCGAGGTTAAACAATGAACGCAATTATTATAACGGCGATTATCTGCGCTACCCTGGTTTTGCTCACATTTATAAATAAAAAGAAATAGGAGGCTTTGCTATGACTTCGGCAAACGGAAACAGACAGCACAGGACAAGCTCGGCTCCGAGCGACAGCAAAAGAGCCGCTCGCGGAAAATGCAAGCGGCAATTTATTACCTTTATTATATGTGTATTCCTCGTGGGAGGAATTGCAGGAGGGCTCATTGTCGGAGGGGTACAAGCCCTCGGCGGGAATGACGCAAAAGAGCAACCGCCCTACGGCACACGTGACGGCAAAAGCGTAACAGAAAACGGCGAGCTTATGCTCATACAAGACGCGGCGGGTTTTACCCCTCTCGATTGCGAGCTTTCGGAGGAACTGCAAGAGTTTACATATTATATGTGCCGCGCCTATTATATCGACTTTGACTTTGCAATGTCGCTTATGTTCTCCGAGTCCTCGTTTAACGCCGCCGCGGTAAGCCAGGACGGGCACGATTTCGGCTTAATGCAAATAAGAGACTGTAATAACGATTGGCTCAAAGAGGAGCTCGGCGTTACCGATATGCTCAACCCTTACGAGAATATCCGAGCGGGTTTATATATCCTCCGCGGGCTCTTTGAAAAGTACAACGACAGCTCAAAGGTTGTTATGGCGTACAAAATGGGCGAATACGGAGCCTCGGTACTTTGGGACAAAGGCGTATACGAAACGACCGCCTCGCAGCGGGTGCTCGCCCAGGCGGACAAATTCGCCGCAGAGAGGAGCGGCAGCAATGAACAATAAAATAATTCAGTCAATCCACCACGAGCACGGCGAAAATATCCTTAATGGCGTAAAACGCTATGAAATAAGAAAGACCGCCCCGAAAAGCGGAAGTTTCCCATACATTATATATCTATACGAAACCGAGCGCCCATACAGAGGCGCAGACAATACGCTACACCCTGGCGCGGGAGCGGTTATCGGCTTTTATATATGCAAGGCGATTATAAAAACAAACGCTTTCGGCGCAGCTCTCTACAAAAGCAACACGCCCGAGGAGGCGGCAACAAGAAATCAAATAGCATACACGGCGTGTTTAACCGAAAAGCAACTTACAGAGTACGCAGGCGGCAAAGACATTTCCGTCTATGCAGTGAGCAACCCTATACGCTTTCCGAAACCTCGCCCGCTCTCGGATTTCGGCTTAACACGTGCTCCGCAGAGTTGGCAGTATTTGAAGTAAATAAAAAAGGGCTTATCAAGCCGCAAACTTGATAAGCCCCGTAGCGCCTTTGTGCTACCGATTAACTACATATATAAGTATAGCACAACGGCAGCGAAAAGTCAATAGTTAAGCACGGAGCGAGCGGCTCTATTTCGGGCTCGTAATGGATAATAACTTAACGACCAAACAGAGCACACGTCACCCCGAGGAGATATAACCCGTCCCACCTCAAAAAAATAATTATTTTCTTTGTGTGTGTGGAGAGAGGCGGAGGAGTGAGGGGGTGCTCGCAGCGTTGTTGAAAGAGTGTGTAAACTCGTAGAGTTTTCCACGCTTTCAATAATGCGGAGAGTAGGGGGAGAGAGGAGGTGCCTCTCTCTTTAAGGCGGGCTCCGTCCCGCCGCTCTCTTGCTCCTCTCTCCCCCTTTTTATTGGCTTTGAAATGCAATTACCTTTTGAGGTTAGCGCAATTTTGTTAATTCAAAGGTCGTCAGCGGCAAATGCTCGCTCGACAAATTCCCTTATGGAAAACTAAAGCGTTAAACCTCGGGGCTTGGGGCAGAGCCCCAAAAGGAAACAACGGAGGTAAAACTATGCGCTGTCTATACAGAGAAAAAATACATAAATGCGGCGAGTTTTTGGAAGTCGATATTTTCCCCGTTTTTGAATATCAGCGCGGGCGCAGCAAGAAAAGAAAACCGACAACGGAAACACAGCAGCGGCTAAACCAACGTAACGCCGAAAGAAAGCTCACGCGCCTACTGAACACGAATTTTACAAAGCGCGATATACGCTTTGATTTAACATATAGCGACGAGAATTACCCCGAAACGCCCGAGAACGCACAACGGCAAATGCAAAATTTCCTCCGTCGCGTTAAGCGTTACCGCGCAAAGCATAATTTGCCCGAGCTTAAATACGTTGCCGTTACCGAGGTAGGAAAAGAGAACGGGCGGCTGCACCACCATATCGTTATGAGCGGCGGCGTTGATATAAACACTCTTGCGGAAATATGGGGCAAAGGCTACACAACGGCAAAGCCGTTACAGTTTGACGAGTTCGGCATAACGGGCATTGCGGTATATCTCGTAAAAAGCCCGATACTCGGCAAGCGTTGGAGCGCAAGTCGCAACCTCGAGCAGCCGAAAACGTCCGAACGCGACGGCAGAATACCGCAGTACAAAATACGCGAGTTTGGAAACAGCGGCAACGACAACCGCGCAGAGCTTGAGCGTCTTTATGAGGGCTACGCCCTGGCAGACTGCAAGCCGTATTACAACGAAATCAACGGCGGCTATTATATAACCGTCCGTATGTATAAAAAGCCCGCTCCGAAACGGAGCAGAAAGCGAGGGAAACTATGACGCAAAAACGAGAGGAGAAAAAGAAAATGTCAATGTATATCTTTCCCGCCGTCCTTATAGCGCTTGACGTGGGAGCGGCTATTATGTGCTTTATCGGCAAGGACTACAAAAAGGGCGTATACTGGCTCGCCGCGGCGGTGCTGAATATATGCGTAACTTTTTAACGGAGGTAAAACTATGAATTACTTTAAGGCAGCGGAGCAAGTGCTCTCCTCTGTCCCTACTCTCGAGCGGGCATTGGAGAATTTACAGCATAGGCGCGATAGGCTCATAGAAAGCGGAGCTCCTCGGGAGCCTGGCGCGATTGATTACGGCAAACCGTTTACGGACTCGCATTACGTAAGCGACACTCTTAACGAGCTTTTGGAGCTTTCCGAGTGCTCGCGCAATATTGCGGAAACGCAGCGCAAGCTCGCAGAAATTAAAGGCATTATCGACCAACTGAAAGACGAGTATAAAAAGCTCGTCGTTTTGTGGTATCTCGAAAAAAAGCCGAAAGAGGCAGTTATGGAGGAGCTATACATACAGTCGTTAAGCACCGTTTATGACCTCCGTAACCGCGCCGTAGCGGAGTTTGCCCTGTTTTACTTCGGCGGCTCTGCCCTGGGCTCAATTTAGGCAATCGAAATAAAACCGTATAGAAACTTGCTTTAAGCCGTGATAAACTGATACCGTAGAAATAGACGGTAAGGCGGGCGGCTTATAGCTGCTCGCTTTGTCGTTGTATCGGGAGCAAATATAACTCACTATACGGCGGAGAGGGTGGGACGCTGTTATATGCAAGATTTCGCAAAGGCGTTTTATTTAAGCAAAGCCTGGCGCGATACCAGGGAATATATATACAAGCGCGATATGGGCTTATGCGTTCGCTGCGGTAAGGCGGGAGCAATAGTCCACCACAAAATATATTTAACGCCGCAGAATATAAACAATCCCGCTATCACACTATCGGAGGATAACCTCGAGTTGCTATGCCGTGAATGTCACGCCATAGAACACGAGGGACAGCTACCAACAGCAAGCGGGCTTATGTTTGACTCCGAGGGAAACCTCGTAGAAAAGGAGGGTAAGTATGGGAGCTGATGTATGCGAGCTCGTAGTATATACGCAGAACGGAGCGGTTACGTTCCAGGTCAAAACTACAGCTGATAACTTCGAGGACAGAGTAGCCGAGGCGCTCGAGGAGGGCACCGTTATTCTCGAGCTTGTGGACGGCGGGAAAATTATTCTCTGCGCGATTAACGTTGTAGCAATCGAGGTACACGCAGCGGCAGAGAGCAGCAATTCCTCTGTAAAAAATTTCGCTGCTACACCCCCCACTTAAAAAAAGCTATATGCCTTTTAATGAACCGTGTTTAAGCCCCTTTTATGACCGCCCCAGGCGTGTATAACCCCCCCTACCCTTACAGACGAAAGAAAGGAGAAACAGCGTGGACGATACATTATATGCGCGACAGAAAAAAGAGCAGAACAGAATTAAGAAATTGTATAAAAATCTGCCGAAAGATAAGCTCGAAATTGCAAAAAAACTAATGGAAAGAGCCGCCTATATGCTCGTTTCTCTCGAGGATATGGAGGAAAAAATCAACGAGGACGGGCTCGTAGTTAAAATGCCGCAGGGCTCCTACACTATCGAGCGGGCGCACCCGTTATTACAGCCGTATAACGCTATGGTTAAGAACTACAACGCCACCTTAAAACAGCTCAACGACCTACTGCCGAACGCAGACGCAGAGGCAGCGGGGCAGGCGCTTATGATGTTTGCAACCAAACCGAGCAGGGCGGCAAAATCGGGTTGAATTGGGTAAAAGAATACTACCGCCGCATAGAGTGCGGCGACATAGTAACGAGTAAGCGGGTTAGAGCTGTTTACTCGCGGCTCGTTGCCGAAATGGACGCAGCTAACGACGACTCGCCGTATTATTTCGACGAGGAAACGGGCGAGCGTCCTATTTTGTTTATCGAAACATTTTGCAAGCAGTCCCAGGGCACCATAGGCGCGCCTCTTGAGCTTGAGCTATTCCAAAAAGCATATATACAACTGCTTTTCGGTTGGCTCGAAAAAGAAACGGGCTACCGCCGTTTCCGCGAAACAATGTTTTTGTGCGGACGCAAAAACGGCAAGTCTACTTTGCTTTCGGGCATTGCCCTTTATATGCTCATTGCAGATTATGAGGGCGCGGCGGAGATATACTCCGTTGCGACAAAGAAAGACCAGGCAAAAAAGGTATTGACCGAGGCTGTCAATATGGTTAAGCAGTCGCCCGAGCTGCGGGCGGTTGTCAAAAAGCGCAGAAATGATATTTATTTTCCCGCGACCTCCTCTATCTTTGAGGCGCTCGCGTCGGACTCCAACACCCTGGACGGCTTAAACTCTCACGCCGTTATAATCGACGAGCTGCACGCAATCCGCGACCGCAATTTGTACGAGGTTATGAAACAGTCTACCTCGTCGCGCCGTCAGCCTCTCGTTGTTATGATAACGACCGCGGGCACCGTGCGCGAGTGCATTTTCGACAATATGTACGAGCTTGCCGCAGACCTTGCGGACGGTAAGAAAAAAGACGATACCTTTTTGCCGATACTCTACGAGCTCGACAGCCGCGACGAGTGGACTAATCCACAAATGTGGATTAAAGCTAATCCAGGGCTCGGGAAAATCAAGCAGTATAAAACGCTCGCTAACTTTGTTGAGAGGGCGAAAAACTCGCCCGCAGACTTACCAGGCGTTCTATGCAAGGATTTTAACATACGCGAAAATGAAAGCGCCGTATGGCTTTCCTTTGAGCAGATTAAAAACGCAGCGACGTTTGCTATTGACGACGTTTACAATACCTACGCTATCGGCGGTTGTGACCTCTCGGCTACAACCGACCTTACAGCGGCAACGCTGCTTATACGCAAGCCGAACGACAAAACGGTTTACGTTTTGCAGCAGTATTTTTTACCGCAAGCCCGCGTTGAGCACCTCGAGGAGAAAAACACAAACGAGGCACCCTATCGGATATGGGCGGAGAGGGGCTTGCTTACGATATGCGAGGGCAGCCGCGTAAACTTCTCCGACGTAACGGCGTGGTTTGTGCAAATGCGCGACGAGCATAAAATAGACGCTTTCAAGGTCGGCTATGACCGCGCGCTCGCGGGCTACTGGGTGGAGGAAATGAAAAGCAACGGCTTTACTATGGAGCCCGTAGCTCAAGGCGCTTTCACTTGGAGCCAACCTATGCGCGAAATGGGAGCGGCTCTTACCGACAAAATAGTTAATTACAACAATAACCCTATTTTGCTTTGGTGCCTATCAAATACCGCCGTTAAGAAAAGCGGCTTAAACAATATCCAACCCGTTAAGATAACCGATAAACGCCGCATAGACGGCGCGGTATCGCTGCTTAACGCGTGGGTTATCTACGTCAAATACTTTGACGACTATATGTATAACGTGGGGTGACACAATGAAAGAAAGACGAGGGCTTTTTGAGGCTATATTCGGGAAAAAGCCGCAGAAAACAGACAGCTACACCGAGTACAAGCTCTTAAATTCCTATCAATCAAATTTTGTACCATTCTCGGGCAATGCCTGGGAGGTTAATATGGTGCGAGCTGCCGTCCATTCTTTCGCACGCCGCGCGGCGACGGTACAGCCGCGGCACATTAGACGCGGCGACGGAAAGGTGCTTGACGTAGAGAGCAGCACATACAACAACATTTTACAGTTTAAGCCTAACCCGACGACAACGGCTTATAAATTCTATTACCGCCTGGCGGCGCAGTACAAGCTATATAACAACGCGTTTGCATATCCCGTATGGAATGAGGCGACGGGCAGACTCGAGGCAATTTATAATATCAACGCCCAGGAGATTACCTTACTCGACCACGAGGGCGAGCTGTTTTGTAAATTTCGCTTTAATAACGGGAAATCGTACATTTTCCCGTATGCGGACTTGGTGCATATCGGCTCAATGTTTGCAGATAACGACGTTTTCGGCTCCGATAACGGAGCACTTATGCCCGTTTTGAAAACGGCAAACACCTTTAACCAAAGTATGAGCAAGTTTGCCGAGCTCGTAGCGGTTGTGCGCGGTATTTTGAAAGTGCAAGCCTCCACAAAAAACGAGGACTTAAACCGCCGCCGCGACGATTTTATACGGGACAACCTCAAAATGGAAAGCAACGGAGCGGGCGTTATCGTTACGGATAACAAGTACGATTACACCCCGATTACCGACAAGCAAACGCCGTTACCCACGGGGCAGTTGCAATATATCAAAGACGAGATATACGACTACCTCGGCACAAATGACGCTATCGTGCAAAATAAAGCCACACCCGAGCAAGAGGAGGACTTTTATGACGGCGAAATCAAGCCCTTTTACGTGCAGCTCGCCCAGGCACTCACAAACTGTATTTTTTCCAAAAAAGAGCGCGGCTACGGCAACGAAATAACCGTAGAGGGTAACAAACTGCAATTTGCAAGGACGAGCGACAAGCTCGCCGTTGTAAAATATTTGTCCGATATTGGCGGCTTAATGCTCGACCAGGCATTAACAACGCTCGGCTATCCGCCTATCGGCGGCGAGGAGGGCAAGCGCCGCGTACAGACGCTTAACGTCGTAAACGCAAACAAAGCCGACGAGTACCAGTTAGGCACCGACACAAAGAAAGAGGAGCCGCCCGAGGACGGCAACGACGACGGAGAGGGCACCGCACCTACTGCGGCACCCGACGACAAGAAAGACGAGGAGGAAACATAATGCCATATAAACCGAACGAGCGGGAATACAGAGCGGCGGAGCCGTTTACACTTCCCGACGAAAACAACGCCGACGAGCTCGTGCTCCGAGGTACGCCTATTGTCTTTGATACCCCTACCGTGCTTTTTGAGGAGGACGGTATCGAGTATAAAGAAGTTATCGCCCGCGGCGCGCTTGACAGCTGCGATATGAGCGATTTTATCTTTAACCGAAATCACGGGCAGAACGACTCTACCGTATACGCCCGCACCCGTAATAATTCCCTCACTTACAACATCACGGAGCGAGGGCTCGATATTGCGGCTTTCCTCGACAAAGAGGACGAGCGGCACCGCAATTTACACCGAGATATTCAAAAACGCCGCGTTGACAAAATGAGTTTTTCGTTCGTTGTGCGTGAGTGCAGTTATGACCGCGAAACACACACTCGGACGATAACTAAAATTAAAAAGCTGTACGACGTTTCGGCGGTGGATTTTGCCGCATACAACGAAACGAGCATTACTACGGCAAGGGACTTTTTCTCCGCGGAGCACGAGAAAGAGTTTAAGGAGCAGGAGCAGCGCCGCCGCCGTCAAATGCTGACAGCAAAAACCTACTGTTAAAAATCAAAAAGGAGTAAATCACTATGAAAGAACTTATTAAAAGAATGGCAGAAATCCGCAGCCGCAAGGTAGAACTGCGCGGCGTACTGGAAACCGACGCAAAAGCAGACCTCGACGCTATCGAAAAGGAGCTCCGCGAGCTTGACGAGGAATATACCAACCTCGAAAAGAGAAAAGCGGTTATCGAGGGTATCGGCGCGGGCACCGTTCCAGTAAATGAAGTGCCTAACCCTATCAACAATCGCTCTGCGGACAATTTCGACCAGGACAAGGAGTATCGCTCCGCCTGGCTCAAGCACGTTAGAGGGCTTGACCTTACCGAAAATGAACAGCGAGCACTCACTACTGGTACCTCCTCCGCGGGAGCGGTTATTCCGACCGTAACGCAGAATAAAATCATTGAAAAGGTTAACCAGTATTGCCCGCTGCTCGACAAAATCGACCTTTTACGCGTCCCTGGCGGCGTAAAGGTGCCCGCAGAGGGAACTACCGCAGACGCAGCGGTACATACCGAGGGCGCAACCATTACCGCAGACGGCGACACTCTCTCGAGCGTTACGCTTTCCGCCTACGAGGTTACAAAGCTCGTTACTATTTCAAAGTCCGTTGAAAAAATGGCGATTGACGCTTTCGAGTCCTGGCTCGTTAATAAGATTGCCCGTAAGATTGCCGAGAAAATCGGTAAGCTGATTATTTTCGGCACGGGTACCAACGAGGCGCAGGGTATCAACGCCATTACCTGGGGCGCTACAAACTCCGTAACGGTTGGAAAAACCGCCTCTCTTTCCGCCGCAAACGTGCAGGGCGCCGTTGCGCTGCTTAACGGCGGTTATGATAACGGTGCGGAGTGGCTTATGTCGAAATCGACTTTCTTTACCGACTTCCACCCGCTTATGAACAACTCAAAGGACAATATCGTTACCGAGGACAACGGCGTTTACCGCGTTATGGGCTACCCCGTAAACTTCGACGACCGTATGACCGCGCACGAGGCTATCCTCGGCAACCTTTACAGAGGCTACCTCGGCAATATGCCCGAGGACGTTACGATTACCTCGCAGTTTGTAACCCGCGAGAACGCCTACGACTTCCTCGGCTGCGCTATGTTCGACGGCAAGGTGCAGGCGACCGAGGCTTTCGTTAAAATCGTAAAGGCTACGGCTTAACGGAGGGCTGAACAATGGCGGATATTTCAATGCAGTACGTAGCGGGTATTCGCCAGTATCTACGCATTAACCATACACGTTTTGACGCGGAAATTACCGACCTAATAGGAGCGGCAAGAGCCGACCTCCTATTAGGCGGTATCTCCGAAAAGAAAGTAAACGACGAAAGCGACGCACTTATAAAGCGGGCTATCGTCGTTTATGTCAAAGCGGAGTTTGGACTCGATAACGCAGACGGCGACAAGTACCGCGAGAGTTACGGTATGCTCAAGCGGCATTTAATGCTTTCGAGTGAATATACCGAGGAGGCGTAGTTATGTTATGGCGAGAAATCGGGTATTTGTGCTCGGAAAAAGAAACGCTCGACTCTCTCGGAAAACCTTTTAAGACTTTCGAGAAAAAAGAAGTTTTCTGCAACGAAAAGGGCGTTAAGCGAAACGAGTTTTACCAGGCACAAGCCCAGGGCTACCGCCCCGAGCTTTGCGTAGAAATTAAGGCTTGCGACTATGCGCGAGAGGGACACTTTGAGTATGACGGGACAATGTACCGCGTTATCCGCACATATCCCGTAAAAAACGAGTGCCTCGAGCTTATTTGTCAAGCCCTGGTTGCGGACGATTGACGCAGAGAGGAGGCGTTGCCTATGGCAGCAAATACAACGGCGCTTATTAAAGCTCTGCGGGAGCGGGTTAATAAAATCCTCACGACCTATTACGAGGAGGCACCGTCGAAAGACGCAGTATTTCCGTATGCGGTCATTAACGGCGTTAATATTATTGACCTCGCCGCGGGCGACCTTGCCTCTTTCTATCTCGATATATGGGTAGACGAGAAACAGCCGACCGCGACCGAGCAGCTCGAGAGCTTATGCGACACACTCCGTAATGAGCTTACGGGTGCCGTAATTGCCGAAAGCGGCGTTTTCGCCGCGCATATCGGCTTTGACAATCAAAACGCTATTGCCGACAGCGAATACGATATAGCGCATAGGCGTTTATCTATGTCGGCTCGAACTTTTTACAATTAGGAGGCAATAAAGATATGATTACCAATCTTACTACAAAGCAGATTGAGTCAATCCAAATCGACGAGGGCGTTATTTTCCTCAATTACGGGGAAACCGACGAGCGGCTGCTCGCTCCCACCAGGGGCGGCGGAGAGTTTGCCGCGACCGTTACCGTCCGCGATATTGAATTTGACGGACGACACGGAAAGACAACGGGCACCCAGGTTATCGAGGAGCAGGGCGCGTCCCTCAAGGTAACTACCCTTTGTATGAGCCAGGAAAACCTCGCGCTTGCAATTCCAACTTGCACGATTGCGGCGGACGACGGAAAGACCATTAAAAACCCGCCTACTGGCGTTATCGGAGCGGATAAGTACCTTAAAAACGTTACTATGTTCGCTAAAACAATCGGCGGCAAATATAAAAAAATCGCGATTTACAACGCTATGCACGAAACGGGCTTTAATGTTAAGGCGGTGCAAAAAGCGGAGGGCGAGCTCGCGCTCGAGTTTTTGGCGCACTACAAGCATAGCGACCTCGACGGCGACTTGTGGGCGGTTACGGAGATTGCACAAGCTCCCGATATGAGCGAAAAGACAACGCAGACTCAAGCCGCAGACGGCACAGGAAAAGCCGTAAGCAAGTAATAATCGAATTTAAGGAGGAGCCAAACAATGCTTACAATCGGAACTATGCCTATTATGCTTAAAATCGTAGGAAAGCTCGATATTAAGCCTATTATCCCTATGCTGAAAAACCTTGATATTTTCGAGGAGCCGAAAGACGCAGAGGACGCAAAAGACGCTCTCAAGAAACTTTCAAAAGAAAAGGTCGGCGTGCTTGCTTGCGAGGTGCTCGCAGAAATTACACCGCAGCTCGGCAAGATTGCCGACGACCTCCCGCCGCTTGTAGCTGCATATAAGGGTATCAGCGTCGCAGAGGCGCAGAAACTCGACGCAGCGGAGGTCATTAACGAGCTCGTCAATGACGAGGGCGTGAGAAGTTTTTTCAAGCGTGCCTTGCGGAAAAAAGCAGGGCAAGAAACCTAACACTCTTACACAAATATTATGACTGGCAGCTTATCGAGAGTCTACCGCTTGCGGCTCTCGGTGGGCTGCTTTCTTTTGCAACCGAGGAGGAAAAACGGCTCGAAAAAGCCGAACAGGAAAAAAGGCTTTTCCCCCTATGGCTTGCAAATTATGCCCTTGCAAAGCTGCAAGGCTCGGAGGCTATGGACTACGAAACGTTTATAAATCAAACGTTTTCGGAAGTGCCTCCGCCCGCACCGAAAAAGGAAAAGTCAGCGGACGACATAACGGCGGAGTTTGCGCCGATAATCGAGGCTGACAGACGGAAAGGAGGCTAACCTATGGCAAGTATTTTTTCGGTTTTCGGAGAAATCCTTATCGACAATACAAACGCCGATAAAAGCATAGACAGCACCACCGAAAAGGCAGAAAAAAGCAGCTCAAAGGTGGGCTCCGCGTTTTCGTCTATCGCAAAAGGCGCGGCTGCCGTCGGAACCGCAGTTGTTGCAGGTGCTACGGCAATAGGCGGCGCAGCTTACAAAATAGCGACAAGCACAGCCGAACAAGCGGACTATATCGACAAGTTATCGGAAAGAACGGGCATAAACCGAGAGGAGCTGCAACGTTGGAAACACGCCGCCGACCAAAGCGGCGTTAGCGTAGACTCATTCAAAAACGGAATTAAGAAAATGTCGGACGTGATAGACGACGCAAATAACGGCTCAAAAACCGCGAGCACCTCATTATCAAGGCTCGGCTTATCCCTTGACGACTTAAATAAAATGTCTACCGAGGAGAAGTTTAACACTATTACCGCCGCGCTTGCGGATATGGAGCAAGGAGCAGAGCGTAACGCCCTCGGAAACGACTTGCTCGGAAAAAGCTATACAGAAATGCTCCCGCTGCTCAACGCAGGCTCGGACGGTATGGCGGCTTTGAAAAAAGAGGCAGACGACCTCGGTATTGTTATGTCGGAGGACACCGTAAAAGCGGGTGTTGTACTCGGCGATACGATAGCAAATGTTAAGGACGCTTTCGGAGGATTGTTAAACAGAATAGGGGCGGCTGCTATTCCGCTTATACAACAAATCGCCGATATGATAATAGCGGGTTTACCAAAAATACAAGCCTTGTTTGATAAATTAGTACCCGTAATATCAAGTGTTTTCGAGCGACTTTTACCCCCGCTGTTTGAGCTGATACAAACTCTATTCCCCGTGCTTATGGACTTAATAAGCTCACTACTGCCGCCGATTGAGTCTATTATTACGGCTATTCTGCCCGTAATAATCAATCTCATACAGCAGCTCGTGCCGTTTTTAATTCAAATAGTACAACAGATTTTGCCTATTGTCGTACAGCTCATAGAGGGGCTTATGCCTTTAATAACGGAAATCCTTAACACGGTATTACCCGTTATTATTCAGCTATTACAAGCGCTCTTGCCGCCTCTGATTGAGATTATACAAGCGGTGCTCCCCGTAATAATTGAGCTTATACAGCTATTGCTCCCTCCGATTTTGCAAATAATCCAGGCAATCCTACCCGTTTTAATTAACCTCATAAATACGGTTATGCCGCTTTTAGTGCAGATTATCGAGGCGATATTGCCCGTAATCACTACGTTAATTGAAACGATTATACCGCCTATTTTGGAAATCGTGGAAATGATATTACCGATACTCACGGACTTACTTAATCAGCTTATGCCTATATTAACAAGTCTGCTCGAGGCGGTATTGCCCGTAATTATAAGCCTTATAGAGCTTATAGCTCCTATTCTCAAACCGATACTTGAGCTTTTGTTTACGCTCCTCGAGCCTTTGCTCGACTTGCTTAACCTTATTCTCCCGCCGCTTATCAGTCTTTTTACGGGGCTTATAAGTAAGGCTCTTACACCGCTTAAAGCGGCGCTCGGGGTTGTGGCGGACGTATTGAATACGGTATTTAAGGGCGCATTTGAGGGTATCGGAAAAGTAGTAGGCAATATTAAAAACGTTTTCTCGGGTATTATCGACTTTGTAAAGAACGTTTTTACGGGTAACTGGCGCGGAGCCTGGGACGCGGTAGTAAAGATATTCTCTAACATATTTGAGGGTATCAAAAACGCCTTTAAGGTGCCTATAAACTGGATTATTGACGGGCTTAACGTCTTTATTCGAGGACTTAACAAGCTCAAAATACCCGACTGGGTGCCAGGTATCGGCGGCAAAGGGTTAAACATAAAGGAAATATCCCGCCTCCGTATCGGTATGGAATACGTGCCGTATGACGAATACCCCGCACTACTTCACAAAGGCGAGCGCGTGCTGACCGCAAGCGAAAACAAAGATTATACCAACCTCCAAAAAGCAGAAAAGAGCGCAGACAACGCCGAGGGCAAGTATGTAATAAAAATCGAGTTCGGCGAAAAGTCAATTTACATTGACAGCCTCAAGGCTGAAAACCCCGACGACGTAAACTCTTTTGTTGAGCTGCTGCTCGAGCTTATAGAGGAGAAAATAAGACGAAAGGGAGTTGTATTTGCGTAATGGAAAAATTACCGTTTTTAATGTTTCGTGAGCATAGCTCCCTCGAGTATGCTTTGCTCATTTCGGAGAAAAGCTCTTACAAGGGAGCGGCGAGGGACGTAACATATACGAGCGTGCCAGGGCGCAGCGGCGACCTCTTGACCGACAACGGGCGCTATAAAAACATCACTATTCCGTATAAGCTATCGTTGCTCAATACGACCGACCGCAGCTTTGCGGTGCTCGCACATCAAATAAAGGGTTGGCTGCTCTCCGAGGCGGGGTATTTCCGCTTGTGGGACAGCTACGACGGTAAATACTTCCGCCTTGCCTCCTATAACGACGAGGCGGACATAGAGCAAGAACTCCGCGAAACTGGCGCGCTCTCACTCTCCTTTAACTGTAAGCCGTTTAAGTATTCGTTTGAGGGGCAAACCCCCGTCGTATTCACGGCGGGCGGCTCTTTGTATAATGCCGAGTTTTTCCCGTCGTCCCCGTATATCAAAATAACGGGCAGCGGCGCGGTAACGCTCACTATCAATAATGCCTCGTTTACATTTTCGGATATAGACGAGTATATAGAGATAGACTCCGAGGCTATGAACGCCTACAAGGGCACCGTAGCCAAAAATAACAAAATGACGGGAGCGGGCTTTCCGACGCTCGCCCCTGGCAAAAACGTTATTGCCTGGACGGGAAACGTTACGCGGCTTGAAATCGTGCCGAGGTGGTGCTGCTTATGATACCCGCACTCTACAACAAAAGCGAAACAACCTTTACTCATAACGGCGTGGGGCTGCTCTCCGAGGCTGTGAAAGCGACCGTAACGGAGGAGCGCAACGGCAGCTATGAGCTTTCGCTGCAATACCCTATTACGGGACGCTTTTACTCCGAAATTACAGAGGGCGCGATTATAAAAGCAAAAGCCAACGAAACGAGCGAGCCGCAGTTATTCCGCATTTATAAAAGCTCGAAACCTATAAACGGTATCGTTACATATTCGGCGGAGCATATCTCCTACGACCTTAACGGTATACCGCTGCTCGGATTTTCAATTAAGAACGCAACCCCACAAATGGCTTTAACAAAAGCTATCGAGGGAGCGGCTCTCCCGTGCCCGTTCACAGCGTATAGCAATATATCGACGCTGAACAGCACGGAAATATTAACGCCGTGCTCGGTGCGGGCACTCCTCGGAGGGCAAACGGGCTCTTTGCTCGACGTTTGGGGTGGAGAGTATGAGTTTGACAATTTTACAGTAAAGCTCTATTTGCACCGCGGCAAGGATAACGGCGTAGTTATCGAGTACGGTAAAAACCTTAAAGACCTAAAACAGGAAAGCAATATAGCGGAGTGCTATACGCATTTAATGCCGTATGCGGTATATACCGTCCAGGACGAAAGCGGCAACTCCGAGGAAAAGTACGTTTACCTTGCCGAAAAGGTTATACCGCTTACCGAGGCGGAGGACATAGGACATTATAAAGCCTTTATTATGGACTTTTCCGACCGTTTCGGAGATAACGAGGAAATAACCGAGGAAAAGCTACGAGCCAAAGCCACCGCATACGCTGCGGCGGCAGACCTCGGCACGCCAAAAGTTAATATTACCGTTTCTTTCGTGCAGCTTTGGCAGACGGAGAAATATAAAAACATTGCGCCGCTTGAGAGGGTTAAGCTCTGTGACACCGTTACCGTGCGTTTTTCAAAGCTCGGCGTAGCGGCTACGTCAAAGGTTATTAAAACCGTATATAACTCTTTGCAAGAGAAATACGAGAACGTTACCCTGGGCGACGCTAAAAGCTCGTTTGCAAACACCGTAAACAAGCAGCAAGAGGCAATACAAGAAATCAAAAGCTCCGTTAAAAAGGGACAAGCGGAGGCTACCGAACAGCTCAAAAAGGCAATAGCTAACGCTACGAGCCTTATTACGGGACATTCGGGAGGCTACGTTGTCCTAAACCCCGCAGAAAAGCCACAGGAAATACTCATACTCGACACGCCGACAATAGACGAGGCGGTTAATGTATGGCGTTGGAATAGCGGCGGGCTCGGGTATTCCTCGACGGGATATAACGGCGAGTATTCGCTCGCTATGACTATGGACGGAGCAATCGTTGCGGATTTTATATCCGCGGGTATTCTCAACGGCGCGCTGCTGCAAGCGGACAGCGTGCAAAGCTCGGCTATCTCGCAGCACTACAAAGCCGAGGTAACAAACGAAATCGGAGAAACCGCAAGCAGCATAGAGCAAGCCTTTGTCGCTGCCGACGAACAGTTATTAAGCCTTATAACGAGCGTTCAAACCGTATTAACGGGCGACGTGGAAACGCTCGAAACGACCGTTTCACAACTGCGGCAGACGGTAGAAAGCCTCACGCTGTCCTACACGTCAAAGACGGCGGGCGGAATTAACAATATCCGCAATTCGAGCGGCTTAAACGGCGTTTCGGACGACTGGAGCTATTCGGGCTCCGTCGTAGCACAGCAAACGGCGGAGGCTATCAACAACACCTCCTCGGGCTCTCTCTTTCGGCTGCATATTGCTACATTATCGCAGGAGATAACCGTACTACGCGGCAAGAAATATACACTCACTTTCCGCGCACGTGCAGCAACGAGCAACAGGTGCTACGCGCTGCTCAATAACGGCGGAAACGATACTTATATTTTCGATACGCAAGCCTCGGGCTCCTGGACGGATTACGCGCTGACCTTTACCGCCTCGGGCGATACCGTAACTCTCACGGCGGGGACAACGGGTTATTATCTTTACGTAGCGGACTTTATGTTAGTGGAGGGCGAGCAAAAAACGCATTGGAGCCCCGCCCCGAACGAAATATATACCACAAACGTAAAGATAGACCGACGCGGAATTAACATTACAAACTTGGAAAGCTCGACCGAAACCATAATAGACAATACGCAGTTTGCCGTAAAGCACGCGGGAAATATCGTGTTGACGGTCAATAAAGACTTAACAACATTGCGCAAAACAGAGGTTACGGACGAGCTGACGATAGGCAAAGGAAAGTTTGTGCCTCATACGGACGGGCTTAACTTTGTACTGCTTGATTAAGGAGGCGACGCTATGGCTGTTTTTACAAGTAAATCTTATGAGGGCAGGTATTTACAACTCACTATCACGGAGTCCGTGAACGTTGTGGAAAATACATCAACGCTTACTTGGGTTTTGCAAAGTTTAGGCGGCTCGGTTAATTATTATACCACGGGTCCTACAACGGTAACAATTAACGGTACACAAGTCTATTATAAAGCCCGCACAGCGTGGAGTACAAGTCAATTTCCCGCGGCGAAAGGCTCTACAAGTGGTACGATAACGGTTGCGCACGACAGCAACGGCTCAAAAAGTATATCGGTCGGATTTTCAACTGCGATTTATACATCAACAGTAACAGAACACGGCGGCACTATGGTTTTAAGCAATATTGACCGTGCAGCCCCGAGCGTAAGCGTTAATGTATCAAGCATTACGGCTAACTCTATTAAAATAACGGTTTCCTCCTCGGCAACTGCTAACAAGTGGTGGTATTCACTTAACGGCGGTTCCTCGTGGGTGGCGTTTAACTCCTCAAGCGGAGCGAGTAAGGAAACAACCGTAACGGGGCTTTCGCCTAACACCTCGTATACTGTTCAAGCGTGCGCGAGAAAGTCATACAACGGCGTAGACGGGTACTCGGGCAAAACTACCGTTAAAACACTCGGCGGCTCGGTGCTCTCCTCCGTAAGCACATTAACGGCAGATAATGCGACAGCAAAAATAACGCTTTCGGCTACCGTCTACGATACGAGCTACAAACACAAGCTCGTATTAAAGGACGGCAGCACGACAGTTTTAACCCTTACGGGGCTTTCACTCTCGAACGGCTCAAATACAATTACACTTACAGCGGCGCAGCGCTCGTCTATCCTCGCGGATATGGCGGCAAAAAAGAGCTTTACGGGCACGTTTAAGCTTTCGACTTTCAGCGGCTCCTCGCAAATCGGGAGCACCTCAACCAAAACGGCAACGGTACAAACGACCGCGGCAAACTCTGCGCCGACATTTTCGGGGTTTACCTATAAGGACACGAACACCACCGCGGCGGGAGTTACGGGAAATAATCAAATTTTGATACAGTCAGTATCAACGCTGCAAGTTATCGCGTCAGCGGCAACAGCCAAAAACGGCGCGACCATTTCGAGCTACTCCGTTTCTGCGGGCGGCTCGACCGCCTCAAGCACAACCGTAACGCTGAACGTCGGCAAAATATACACCTCGGGCACGGTGCCTATAATCGTTACCGCAATCGACAGCCGCGGCTACACCTCCTCGGCTACGGTAAACATTACGGTTATAGCCTATAAAAGCATAGACATAACAACCGCAATTATGCGGCGTGTAAACGAGATTGAGGACGTAACGCAAGTAACCCTTGAGGGAGATATTACACCCGTTAAGGTTAATAACGTCAATAAAAACACGCTGCGAAAGCTCTATTATCAGTATAAGAGGACAGACGCGAGCGCTTATAGCTCTTTGACCGATATAACGAGCTTTGCGACATTTAACGACAGCGGCTTTACGTTCACGTCGGACGAATGGTTAAGCCTGGACGCTAATTACTCCTGGTATGTGCGATTTTATGTTTATGATAACCTAACGGGCGACACAGCAACAATAACCGTATCGCAGGGCACGCCCTTAATATCGTTCCGCCGAAAAAAAGTAGGCATAAATAAGCGGGAGCCCACCCAGGCGCTCGACGTTGACGGCAATATAGCCGCAAACGGAGTTATAGTCCTGGGATATGCAGGGCACGTCGAGGGCGACTTTAACAACTACAAAAACGGCGGTATTTTCTTTGCGCCTACAACAAGCGGAATAAGCAACGCGCCGCCAGGCGGAGCGGGCTATCTCGAGGTACTCTCGGCAACTGACGGCTTTAACCTTATTCAGCGTTACACCGCAACGGCGGCGGGCTGCAAGGTTTATATACGGTCGTTTATCCTTAATACAAACTGGACTCCCTGGACGGAGAAATAAGCAAGGAGGAAACAATATGCAACTTACACACTCTATCGCGCTTGACTTTGGACGCGATACACTCCCTATTACGATTTTTGCAAAGCAGTACGACAAGGAGAGCCGCTTTGTTGAAATTGTGCCCCTTGAGTGCGGCAAGGATTATACGCTCGAAAGCGGAGTAACTGCTCGCTTGCAGCTTACAAAGCCCGACGGTCATACCGTACTTAAAACGGCAACGATTGCAAACGGCGTTATCAAAGTTGAGCTCACGGAGCAAACGCTCGCCGTCGCGGGTACTGCCGTTGCGGAAATCGGGCTTTACAAGGGCAACTCCCTTTTAAGCTCGCAAATTTTCTATATTGAAATTAAGCGAGCAGCTTATAACCCCGACGCACCCGCAAGCTCCGACGAATACCCCGCGTTAATTGACGCGCTCGGCAAGGTTGAAACCTCCGTAGGCTCTGCAAATTCTGCGGCAGCGGCAGCAAATGCAGCGGCAACGAAAGCGGAAACAGCAGCAGGCGGAGCTGATACCGCCGCGCAAAACGCAACCTCGGCAGCGTCAGCGGCAAACAGCGCCGCAAGTGGTGCGAACACCGCAAAAACGAACGCAAATAGCGCAGCCTCCGCAGCGAATACCGCAGCGGGAGCGGCTAACTCTGCGGCGGCAGCAGCTAACGAGGCGGCAGAGGCGGCGGAGGGCGCGGAAAACGTTAATATCTCCGCTACGCAAACGACAACAGGAGCGGACATTACCGTTACCAACCGAGAGGGAGAACAAACGACCGTACATATTGACACGCTTACAGCGGTTAATACCTGGGAGGATATTAAAAACGCCGTCCGCCTCGGACTCGGAGAAAAACTCTTTCCCGTTGGTTACGAGTTTGCCACCCTCGACGCTGATACTACGCAAAATATTATATGGGTTGTGAGGGCGCACGACCACCATACAGCGGCAAATAATAAGCTCACGCATACAATGACGCTTGAAACAAAGAACGTTCACAGCTTGTCGAGCGGGGCGCAAAAGGCGGTACAGTACGACGCGACCGAGGCTTTTTATTTTGCGGAGCTCGGACTCGCGGCGGGCACTTATAACATCACGATTGCAAATCAAGCCTGGTACACCGCCGACAACGGCAAAACGTTTCAATTTGAGCTTACAAAGGCGCTCCCCGTGGGCGGTCAGCTCGTATTTGCTATGACCTATAACGCTACCCTCGAGGGCAAAAGCGTAAAAAGCTATGCAAATAAGACTACGACAACGGCACTTGAAACCGTTACTCTTACGGAGGGCTCCGAGGGTACAAGCCTCGGTACAACGAACGGGAGCAGCCCTAACGTAAACCATATGCACCGCGCTATTTTCGGCAGCAATAACTACGCTCAATCCGCCGTCCGTCAATGGCTTAATAGCGCCGCCGTAGCGGGCTCGGTGTGGACTCCCACTAACGTATTTGACCGTCCCGCGTCCTGGGCGACAAGCTATAACGGTTTTATGCACGGTTTGCCCGCTGACTTCCTGGCGGTTGTGCAGCCCGCCGTACTTGCTTGCCGTACAAATTCGCTGTTTGAGGTTGAAAGCCTCGACGGTACGGCTTTTGCTATCAATCAACTTTACAGCCTTAAAGCGGATAAGTTTTTCCTACTCTCCCGCCCCGAGATTTTCGGGGACTGGGACAGCGCAAGCTACAAAGACGGTACGCAGCTCGAATATTATAACGGATTGACGGCGACCGAGCGTATCAAACGCGACGCGGCGGGTACGGCGCGTATCGCTTGGTTGCGTTCTCCTTACCCGTCCCGCGCGTACATCGCGCGCATTGTCGGCTCCTCGGGCGGAGTGGACGGCAGCGGTGCGTACAACGGTTACGGCGTAGCCCCCGCTTGTATAATCGCATAATCGCAAATCCGCCTCGGTAGAGGCGGGAAAAGCGATTAAAAGGAGGTTTTTATATGAGTGTGCGAAAAGGCGACCGCGGCGAGGGAAAGCTGCAAGTGCTTAACAAAGCGCGGGAGCTCAAGAAATACACCCTCGGGCTGATAAAATCGGAGAAACATTTTCCAAAGTCTACACGGTGGATATATGCCTCTCCGATAGTAAACGAAATACGGGAGGCGTGCGTATGTATTCGGCACGCAAACTCCGTATTTGTAACAAACGACGAGGAGTACACATACCGCCGAATGGAGCAAGTCAAGGCGCACGCGCACCTCGACGCGCTTTTAGACCTGGCGGACGACGCATACGACGCGGGCTACATATCGGGAAATCAAGTAGAGTATTGGACGGGCTTAATACTCAAAACCGACGACCTCTTGAAAGCCTGGATTAAGTCGGATAAAGAAAAATATCAAAAATAAAGCATAGGGCGGTTGCTATATTTGCGGTACGGCGCGTAACGCTTGGTTGCGTTCTCCTAACCCGTCCAACGCGAACAACGCGCGCATTGTCAACTCCTCGGGCGAAGTGAACAACAACAATGCGTACAACGGTAACGGCGTAGCCCCCGATTGTGGGATTAGTCAGTATTCAAGTAGTCGAAAGACCAAAGCAGCACAGCTCACACAAGGAGCGACCGTCCTAACTCCGAAAGGAGGAAATATTGCGGGCGACAAAGGTACCTCGCGGGGTAGTCCTTTTATATGCGTCCGCTTTTCTTATGGCATACGAGCAAGTAATTTCCTTTGATAATCTGTATAAAGGCTTAAAAGAGAGCTGCCGTAATATCCGTTGGAAAGATAGTACCGTAGGATATGAGGGTAACGCGCTTAAAAATACCTATCGTTTGCGGCAAACGCTGCTTAACGGTACGTACAAAATAGACCGATACCAACATTTCACGATATACGAGCCGAAACGTCGGGACATTGTAGCCACAAGGTTAAAAGACCGACAATTTCAGCGTTCGCTCTGCGACAACGGCTTTTATGAGCAAATTACAAAATCCTTTATAACGGATAATTGCGCTTGCCTCAAGGGGCGCGGCGTAGACTATACGCTAAACCGTATGACCGCACATTTGCGGCGGTATTATATCGCGCACGGTTGCGACGGTTGGGTGCTTAAATGTGATATACGGCATTATTTCCAAAGCATACGGCACGACGTAGCAAAGGCGGCAATACGCAAGCGGGTTACAGATACTCAAATTGCGGAGCGGGCTTGCGAAATTGTGGACTCTTTCGGAAAAATCGGGTTAGGGCTCGGCTCCCAGGTATCGCAGCTTGTAGCTCTCGCCGTCCTGGACAACCTCGACCATTTCATAAAGGAGCGGTTGAGAATAAAGCATTATATCCGATATATGGACGACTTTATTTTAGTACACGAGGACAAAGAGTATTTGCGGCAATGCAAAAAGGAAATCGAGGCGCGCCTATTCGCCCTCGGCTTACAGCTCAACGATAAAACGGCGCTTTACCCATTGCGCCAGGGAGTAAAGCTCCTACAATGGCGGTTTATCGTTACCGATACGGGCGCGATAATCCGTAAAATGGGTAAAAAGAAACAAGGCACGCAGCGCCGCAAGCTCAAAAAGCTATATGCAAAAGAGCTCCGCGGAGAGTATGCGCCAGGGACGGCGCACGAGTCGCTCGTTTCCTGGCTTGCAAATGCCGCCCGCGGAGATACTTACCACGAGCGGCTCAAAATGATAAATTATTTTAAGAATATGGAGGCTACATACAATGCAAGAGAATATCTATAAAAGACTCGCACAGGCGGAGGCAATGGCAGCGGCGCAGAAAGCGGAAACAATGGAGGTACTGCAAGCGGCATATAAACGAGCTTGCGAGGAACTCAACGAGGAGGACGCGGCAGCGTTTGCCCGCAAAATCCGCGATAAACTCCTTAACGAAACCGATAGCCACGTAGCTCTCGACCGCTTTAATATCAGCGTGCCGAGCGGAACCTCTTTTACCGCCTGGCTTTCGTTCTTAAAATCGCTCGGAGAAATTATTACGGGAGCCTGGGCAATATATCGTCAGGCGCTCCGCGACCTCCCCGAACAAGAGGGCTTTCCGTTTAATGTTACTTTCCCCGCCCCTCCCGAGGTTGAGAACGACGGGACAGAGGGCGAGTAATGGGAAATTATGAGCTTATAGAGGAGCTTTGCAGCGTGGCAAGGCTGCAAGCGGATATTATACAAAAGCAAGCCGAGACTATCGCTCAAGCAGAAATCGCCGAAAGCGTAGCGGCTGACCTTGCCGAAATGAGAAAACAGGCAGCGGACACTCTCGCCCGCTGCGAAAAAGAGCTTTAAGGAGGCGGAGGCTATGTTAGATACGTTTATATCCTGGCTTATACCGTTTCTTTGCGGCGGTGCCGTAACCTTTGCGGGCACTATGCTAATTAAGCTCAAGGCAATTAAAAACGGCTTACAATGCCTTTTGCGAGCTGAAATAATCCGCTCGTACGATAAGTATACCGAGCGCGGTTATTGTCCTCTTTATGCAAAAGAGGCACTCACACGGGCATATAAAGCATATCACGCCCTCGGCGGTAATGACGTAGCGACAGAATTATATCACGATATTATGGAGCTGCCGACAGAGCCGCACAAGGAGCAAACCGAGAAAGGAGGAAAATAATACAATGGAGAAAAAGAAAGTATCGGTTGAAACCGTAGTACGTACTATTGTGCTTGTAGTAACGCTGCTCAACCAGGTTTTAACTATGCTCGGCAAAAACCCGCTGCCCTTTGCAGAGGACGAGCTGTACTCTATGCTCACGGCTGCCGCCACCGTAGCGGCTACGCTTTGGGCTTGGTGGAAAAACAACAGCTTTACCTCGGCAGCTATCCAGGCAGACGAGTATATGAAAGAAATCAAGCACGAAAACGCGAGTTATACAGAAAGCGAGGATTAAAACAGTATGAACATCATTACGGCATACGCAACAAAGAACGATTGCTACAAGGCGGCGCGGAAAATGAAACCCGCGGGCATTGTCGTACATAGTACGGGTGCAAATAACCCGTACTTGAAACGCTACGTTGACGCACCCGACGAGGTGGGCGTAAACCAGTACGGCAACCATTGGAATAACCCCGCCTCGGTAATGAAACGCTCCGTTTGCGTTCACTCCTTTATCGGCTACGATAAAAACGGAGCCGTAAGGGTTGCAAACATTCTCCCGTACAATTATTGTTGTTGGGGCGTTGGGAGCGGCTCGAAAGGCTCTTATAATTACAACCCCGCATATATTCAGTTTGAAATGTGCGAGGACGGGCTCACGAACAAGGCGTATTTTGAGGCGGTGCGCGATACCGCTATTGAGTATTGCGCTTATCTCTGCAAGGAGTACGGCTTGTCGGTTGATAATATCGTAAGCCACCGCGAGGCGCACGCTCTCGGTTATGGAAGTAACCACGGCGACCCCGATAACTGGTGGAAAAACTTTTCCTACACAATGGATATGTTCCGTGCCGCGGTAAAAGCAAAGCTCGCAGCACAAGACAAGCCCGCAGAGCAGCCGAAACCCTCGAAGGATAAAACTCTGTACCGTGTGCAGACGGGGGCTTTCAGCAAAAAGAGCAACGCTACCGCCCTTGCCGATAAGCTCAAAGCCGCGGGCTTTGATACCTACATTGTGCAGAGCGGCAACCTCTATAAAGTCCAGGTCGGAGCCTACTCCGTAAAGGCAAACGCCGACGCTATGGCGGCAAAGCTCAAGGCGGCGGGCTACGACACATTTATTACTACAAAGAGCGGTACGGCGGTAGGTGCTGACACCGCGCCGAAAAAGTCCGTTGACGAAATCGCCCGCGAGGTTATCCGCGGAGCCTGGGGCAACGGTGCAGACCGCAAAAACAGGCTTACAGCCGCGGGCTATGATTATAGCGCCGTGCAGAGCCGCGTAAACGCTCTGCTTAAATAGTCCTCCTTAAATTCACATAGGAAAAGCGGCGGGAGTGAGGGAAACCTCGCCCGCCGCTTTTTCACTTTCCGAAAGGAGTCGAAATATGGCAAACAAATACAATGTAACCTTTGTCAACAAGAGCGACGAGGTAAAGAAAGCTATTGTCGGGCTATCAAAAACGGCATTACGAGCCTCGGGAAAAGTTGTGCGTAAATACTTGCGCGATAATGTTCCGCTACGGTCAAAGCGTTTCAAAAACCATATAGGCACCTGGGTTATGATTAACTATTCAACGGGACAGCCGACGCTACAAGTCGGCTTTTATTCCTGGCAAAAGGTACGCAAGAAAGGAAAACAACCCTCACACGCGAGCCCGCATTGGGTAGAGTTCGGCGTAAAGCCGCATACTATGCCGAAAGGCGATAAAGTCGGGCACTTTATGCGTTACAAAAATATGATTTTCGGCTACAAGGTCAACCACCCAGGCGCGAGAGCGACAAACGTATTGCGCGATACCGTGCAAAACAATTTGTCGGAAATTCGGGCAGCACAAGAGGAATACCTAAAAGAGATAACGAAAAAGCTCGAGGAGGCGGGCTTGAAAATCGACAAGGGCGACGAGTTCGAGGACGACGACTAAAGCAAAAGGCGGGGGCAGTTAAGCCTCCGCCTTATTTTTATTGCTTTTGATATATGATGATATGTAAATTACAGCCGTATGCTCTATCTCCGCCGCCAGTCAGCGCGGCAATAGTAATACTCATAGGGTTATGTCCCCATTTTGTTTTTATCTCCGAGGCAAGCTCTGCACCTAAATGCCCGAGCTGCTGCCCCTTTTTATTAAATACGCCGATTGCGTCGGGGTACTCCTTTGTCGGTACGGGTTTAAGTATAATATCCTCGCCAGGCTTGCAACTTTCGATTATGGCTTGTCTGCTCGTTCCGTCGTCATTATTGAAAGTAACGCCGACAACTTTTGTATGAAAATCGCGCTCAACGACGAGTTTATTTACGTCGATATTTGCCGCACTCGCAGGAGCGGCGCTCGGAGCGGTGGGCTGTTTATTTCTCTTGCATAACCAAACAATAAGATACACAAGACCTACGGGGTAAAAAATAACAAGTAACACTATTTGCCAGGCTTTTAATTTTTTCATAGCGACCAACTCCTATATTAAAAAAAGTGCGTGCAACTCGTCGCTGCACGCACGAAAAACGCAAGCTCCGAATTGCTACCACACTAATTCTATGTTTTACGCTATAAGACGCAAAAACGAGCCCGCATTTTTACCGAAGTAAAAAAAGCGCACTTACAGCATAAAACGAAATATTAAATTAGTGTGGTGTCCTTATTATATCAGAAAACCGCCGCGCTTTCAATAATAATTGCAAAAAACCGCAAAAAGTTTTGAAAAAGTGCTTGACAAATACGCATTAAAGGCGTATAATATAAACATAGAGAGGAGATGATACAAACGAAAAGAGCAGACCTCATAAAGCTACTCGAAAAAAACGGTTGGTACTTAAAAAGAAACGGAGGCGGGCACGACATCTACACCAACGGAAAAGAGAGCGAAACAATCCCGAGGCACAGAGAATTAAAAGAAAATCTCGCAAGGGCAATAATTAAAAGGCGGGGGCTCAAATGAGCCCCACGCCGCCCGAGCTTAATATATATTTTATTGGAGGTAACTATATATGAAAAATTCATATCCTACTTTGCTTATACCCGAGGATAAGGGCTTTACGGTTTATATTCCCGATTTTGATATTAACACACAAGGCGAAGATTTAACCGACGCTATCGAAATGGCGCGGGACGCTATCGGCTTAATGGGCGTTGATATGGAGGACGACGGAAAAGCGCTGCCTACACCCCGCAAGCTCGATACCGTTAAAACGGCGCAAGGAGAAATCGTAACGCTTGTAGACGTTGACTTTGCAGAATATCGGCGCAAAAACGAAATGAGAGTAGTTAAGAAAAATTGTACTCTCCCGAGTTGGCTTTGCTATGCGGCAGAAAAGGCAAATATTAACTTTTCCCAGGCTTTACAAGAGGCACTCAAACGGGAGTTGAGAATAACAGACAGGTAAACCGAGCACACTTGAGCCCGTTCCCTCCGTGGGAGCGGGCTATATTATTTTAATGATTATTTCAATAAAACGGAGCGATTTTATTATGAAAAGAACATTTAAGCATTTAACCTTTAACGACAGGCTAAAAATAGAGGCGTGGCTAAAAGCGGGAGTATCAAAAAAGGATATGGCGTGTATGCTTGGCGTGCATTGGAGAACAATTTATAACGAGCTCGCAAGAGGACAATATGAACACTTAAACAGCGACTACACAACCGAAATGCGATACAGCCCCGATATTGCAGAGGAAAAATATCAAGAGAATTTAAGAGCAAAGGGAGCGGGGCTCAAAATCGGAAACGACCACGAATACGCTAATTATCTTGAATATAAAGTATCGGTTGAAAAATACGCGCCTGGTGCTATTTTGGGGGAAATAAAGCAAAAAGGAATACAATTCAATACCACCATTTCAAAGACTACTTTTTATCGCTATATTACGGACGGCGTTTTTTTAACTATCACAAATGCCGACTTGCCCGTAAAGAAAAACAAGACGAAAAAGAAATATAAAAAAGTACGTGCCGCTCGTGCGCCGAAAGGCGAAAGCATAGAGAAACGCCCCGCAGAGATTGCGGAGCGTTCAACTTTCGGTCATTGGGAAATGGATTGCGTAGAGGGCAAAAAAGGTACTAAAAAAACTATGCTTGTACTTACCGAGCGTTATACCCGCTACGAAATTATACGCATAATGAAAGACCATACAGCCGCAAGCGTTGTTAAAGCTCTTAACGGCATAGAGCGTACATACGGCGCAGACTTTTACAAAGTGTTCCAAAGTATCACAATAGACAACGGCTCCGAGTTTTCCGACCGAGAGGGACTCGAGCAAAGCTGTCGTCGCGTTAGCAACCGCACAAAAGTATATTATTGCCACCCTTACAGCGCTTACGAGCGGGGCTCTAACGAAAATCAAAATAAAATGATACGCCGACACTATCCAAAAGGCGTTAGCTTTGAAAAAGTAACGCCCGCAGACACCCGAAAGCTCGAACAATGGATAAACAATTACCCGAGAGGTATTTTTAACTTTTCGACCTCTGCCGACTTATACGAGGCGTGCATAAATAGCCTCCTATCCGCCTAAAATAAAATTTTTTGCGACTTTTTGCAATTTACCTCTTGACTTTTCAATAATTATTGTTGACAAAATGATGCAATATATGTATAATATCATAGTGATTTCCGCAAGGAAGAATTTAATATAGGGGTATAGCTCAGTTGGTAGAGCAGCGGTCTCCAAAACCGCGTGCCGAGGGTTCAAGTCCTTCTGCCCCTGCCAAATCGAAAACGGTTACCGAAAGGTGACCGTTTTTGTTTTGGCATTGAGTAAAATGATTTAGACTCCGAGGCACGCGGAGCGTGTTGAGGGGTGCGGGTCTCCGGTGGAGACCTCTGCACGAAGTGCAGAAGCACCGACCGAGCCGGCAGGCGAGACCAAGTCCTTCTGCCCCTGCCAAATCGAAAACGGTTACCGAAAGGTGACCGTTTTTGTTTTGGCATTGAGTAAAATGATTTAGACTCCGAGGCACGCGGAGCGTGTTGAGGGGTGCGGGTCTCCGGTGGAGACCTCTGCACGAAGTGCAGAAGCACCGACCGAGCCGGCAGGCGAGACCAAGTCCTTCTGCCCCTGCCATTGATATAAAGCCATTTCGTAGTATATGGCTTTATTTTTTGCTCTTTTTCTAACACTTTTTCTAACACAAAAGAATTATGTATAAAGAACATTTGACAAGGTATTGCTTATTCACTGTTTACGCTTAATATCTAAGTGTGCATAAGTATTTGCCGTAGTCTGAATGTCTGAATGCCCTAACCACTCTTGAATATCCTTAACAGTAAATCGTTGAGCGTTTAACAAGCCTGCACAACTATGACGCAAATCGTGAAAGCGAATGTGCTTAAAGCCATATTTCTCAAGTATCTGCTTATGTTTTTTAGAAATATAATTCGGGCGGTAAGGCTTGCCGTTTTCGAGATTGAATTTAATATATTCTTTACCAAAAAGCTTTCTATTTTTTATTTCATCAGCTTTTAAGGTACTCAAAACAACAGGTATTTGCTTTTTCAGCTTTTCCGTTAAAAAGAAACAGTCACCGCAACGGTGACTGTTTCTTTAGATATGGTGAATTTCCTGCTCCAAAGCAATTTTCGGCCAAGATTTTCTCAGTGCCGCATAGGAAATTATAAAGTTGGCAAGCCAGCCTGCCGGAACCGCAAGCCATACAAATGAAATGCCGAAATGCGGTGCAAAAATCAATGCTACGGATAACCGAATCGCAAGGTTGACCATATTTGCAGTCAAAAACGGGCGCATATTTCCAAGTCCGCGAAGAACACCGTCTGTTGCCATTTTGATACCCATAAATATGAAAAAGTATCCAATCCATTTCATATAATCACCTGACACTTGATATGCTAAAGCCGTTCCGTCTTTACCTAAGAAAAGTGAAGATATTTGAGTGTGCATCGTTTCAATAATTACAAATGCAAGTACGGCAAAGCATACATCTAACAGCAAAGCGGCGCGGTAGCCTTTTTTAATACGGTCAATTTTTCCGGCACCGAAATTTTGCGAAACAAATGGTGACACGGCATTCCCGATTGATACAAATATCAGTGAAAAAACATTCTCTACTCTCATCGTTGCCGCGTAGCCTGCGAGTGCTTGCGTGCCGAAAGGATTTACAACCGCCTGCACAATCATCATACCGATTGATACCGTGGATTGTTGAAGAATAGACGGAACGGCGATTTTAAGCATTAAACGCAGTTCGCTTTTGTCAAATCGATGAAACGGACTTGCGTATTTTCGCATTCGATAAAGAAAAATCAAAAGGGAAAGTATCGCGGAAATGCCCTGCGCAATAAGGGTGGCAAGAGCTGCACCGAATACTCCGAGTTTAAGACCGCCCACCATCCAAAGGTCCATGATGATATTCGATACAGATGAAAATATTAAAAGCCATAACGGAATTTTCGATTCGCCGATTGAAGTGAACATGGTTGAAAGAATGTTGTACATAAATAAAAACGGAAAGCCCGCAAAATAGATGCGCAAGTACAGTACCGCATCCTCCATTATATCCGCAGGCGTTTGCAGTATGCTCATCATCCAATTAGAACCGAATAATCCAAAGATACCGAGAAATATGCTTAAAAGCAAAAAGCTTATTAACGATGTTGAAACGATTGTTTTCATCTTTCCGTAATTTTGAGCACCGAAATAACGGCTTACCAGCACACCTGCACCCACGCCTGCACCGAGTGCAATGCAAATAAAAACATTTGTAAGTGCGGCACAAGCCCCAACGGCTGCAAGGGCAGAGGAGCCGACAAATTGACCGACGATAATTGAATCAGCCATATTGTATACTTGTTGAAAGAAACTGCCTAAAATCATAGGCATTGCAAAAACAGTCAAAGCCTTGAGCGGCGGATCGGTTATTAAATATTCGTCCTTTGTCATTTTGATATTCTCCTGAAAAT
>ERZ809074.1236-NODE-1236-length-34587-cov-11.719333_pt1 | contig 34587 bp, 48 predicted proteins | sample MGYA00520795_ERZ809074 | MGnify/ENA primary metagenome ERZ809074 (study PRJEB31570, sample SAMEA3212989) | Homo sapiens | biome: human-gut; feature: human gut; material: fecal | place: Sweden | collected 2011 ...
GTAGAGCACTTGACTTTTAATCAAGTTGTCCGGGGTTCGAATCCCCGCACGCTCACTGAATAGAATCCCCACAAACCCAATGTTTTCAAGGGTTTGTGGGGATTTTCATGTTTTATGGATAGGTCAAAGTAGGTCAAAATAAAACGAAGTAAATGTCTCAAAAGTGTCTCATTGAATTCAAGATGTCTCAAAAGTGTCTCAGAAAAAAAGAGCATGAGATAAAAAATCCCACACTCTTAAAAATTAATCGCATCATTCACAGCGCCCTCTACATCTTCACGTTCGGCCAGAATATGTGAGTACACATTCATAACCATAGCCTCTGTATCACCAAGAAGCTGTGCAATCCTTTTAATAGATACACGAGGAATCTGATAGCATAAGGATGAACAATAGTTGTGACGGAACACATGCCCGGTCAATCCAACGATATCCTCTTTACACGCAGCCTGCATCGATTCCACGATTCTCTTCCACATTTTGTCATAAGCACTTTTGGTAAGAGGCTTCTTATCTCGCATGGTCACGAAGAGCTGAGTCCGGCCGGAATGCTTAACGCTCTCTACATAGCTCTGAACTACAGGGAGAATCTTGGAAGGTATTGGAATGGTACGGATTCCATTAGAGCTCTTCGGATCCTTAACACCGGGAGTATTTGTAATATACTCATAGGCCTTACTAATAGATACTTCACGCTTTTTGAAATTAAAATCAAATATCGTAAGTGCCACGCACTCCTCACGTCTCAATCCACATCCATATATCAGATACACATAAGCCTGATCAGAATCATACTTATAAGTCGCGCCAAAGACGGCTTTCTTTTCGTCTGGTGTCAGAGGACGCTTTTCACTCGGCTTATATTTTATCTTGTCGGTATTCCTAAGAATATCATCAGCCACATTAGCAGCCAGAAGCTTGTCAGACACTGCAGATTTTAGAACCGCAGAAAAGGTCAATAAAATCTGCTGTTGAGTGCGCCTCTTATCCTCTGCATTTGCTAATAAAGTTTCAATGTGAATACGCTCCACATCTTTTAGCTTTAGCGCATTAAGAGCCGTGAAGTGCTTTTCAATAATATTCTCATACATGCGCTTGGTATTATTGGAGCACCTGGACTTATACACATTCAGCCAGCTCCTACAATAATCTATAAACAATATATCTGTATTTCTCACATAGTTTCTAGATTCAATCTGAGCTTTCATCGCCGCAACCTGTCGTTCCAAGTCACGGCTGCTTTTAGAGCTCCGAAGCGTGATCCTATGCTTACTCCCATCAGAATTATACGTTCCATCCCAGACCTTAGTCTGATAATATCCATCAGCTCCACAGCTGTATTTTTTACTTGCCATAACCAATCCTCCTAAAAATGAGTATAAAAAATACACCTATACGGTGCCGTGGATTTGTGATACAATATTCTTGCCACAGAGTATTGTACAGTCGACACTGTATAGTATTTATCGACCGTCCTTGTTACCAGCAGGGGCGGTTTTTAATTATTTGTCAAAAATGTAAATGTCATAAATGTTATTCATATAACCGAAAGACGGATCATCGGAGGACGGATATTTAAAATCAAAGTAACCGGAAAGAGCAATTTTATCACCAACATGAATCTCTCCTGATTGCTCTGGATCATACCCCATATATATAAGCTTTTCAGTGCCGCCATCGGTCAAAGTAAGAATAGTATCATAATAATAGTCTTGCCGTTCATATTTATCGGGACACAAAGCTAAAAAAATTCCTTCCACCTGATCAAGCGTGTTAATTTTCGAAACAGTACCCTGTACAACGGAACATAATAAATCAGAATCTAAAGCTTGAGCAACATTGGATTCAAATTTAGGAGTTACATCTTCTGGCGTAAGTATTTTAGAAACAATCAACTCACCGTAAGGATAACCTTCTTGAGACATAGTTCCAGTTACGGTAACCTCGGTACCGTGTTTAATGAATAAACTAAGGTTATTTTCATCATTGGGGAAATCACAATAAATATGATACTTTCCATCTGTTGAATCTAATGAAAAACCTTGTAGAGACTCAGCTTTAAAACCGGTAAGAGTGATTTCCTGATTAAAAGGAAGTCCATTTTTTTCAGCGCATTGCTTGAATAGAGCGATACCTTTATCAGAATTTAAGTCTTCATCTTTAAAATCAGAACTCTCTTCCTGAAAAAGATCCATTGATTTTTGATATGCAGGACCTAATTCATCAACATTGTATTCAGTTTTTTGTGTTTTTGCTCCACATGCGCTTATGGTTGAAAGAATCAATAGCACAAGGAAACTTGATATAATTCTTTTTTTCATATTGTACTCCTTAAAAAGAGAATGAAATAAGTACAAGTAAGTTTATATATAAACGCCATAGGCGATATACCAATATTTCCCAGAATACATATCAAGTTACATAGTATATAATAGAAACTATGAAAGTATTACTGGGGCAAATCATGTATAACAAAAATCTTTCTGTGCGCCAGGTATCTATCATGACCGGAGTGTCCAAATCCACAATAAACAGAATCGTTAATGGACAAGTATCTCCAACCTTAGATACTGTGGAGCAGCTTGCAAAAGGTCTTCATCTGAAAGTTACGGACCTTTTCAAATCCGATATTCAATAAGTGTCCCACATCTGGGACGATTCCAATCATTTCCAACAGTTTCCTATAACTCATGTGTCTGTATATATAGAATCCTACAAAATTAATTAAACAATCAAACAAATGTTCGGTTTATGCTTTTCTTATGATGCAAAGTATGCTATCATAAAGACAACCAAATCCGACGAAAAAATTTGAGAGTAGTGTAAATTGTAGAAAAAACGTGTTGGAGGTGGTGATACGTGAAAGTCTCTAAAGATCTGATTATTGAAATGGTACATAAAATTGATGATTCGGACACAAAGTTCCTGATTCAGATTTACACCATCATAAAAAGACATTTAGAACGGAAAGGGAAATTCTAATCCCTTTTATCTTCACTATCAGAAGGGGAAGCGGAAGCTTTCCCTTTTATATTTTCTCGCAACTTCTTGGCAAAATCCTTTATTACGACCTGCGATGCAGGGGATAACTCCACATATGTCTTCACTATCTCAACGATAAGGCCATAAAGTGGATTATTATCGTCTTCCAATAATTCAGAAACATAAGCTGCAGTCTCGTCTTCTTCTGGGAATGGTTTGAATGGTTCGCCTTCTCCGTCTCGGAGCCAAGACTCATTTACCCGAAATTCCCGGCAGATTGCTTTAATATTTGAATCTGTAAGAGAATTGATATTATTTTCAATTTGACTTAAAGAGCTTTTTCTAAGACCTATACGCTCTCCAAATTTCTCAAGAGTTAAATTAACTTCGTTACTCTTTCTTATATATCGAACACGCTCACCCTGTGTCAATGTACTCACCTCGCTTTCGTTAAATCCACTATAGCACACAAAAAAATGAAATGCAATACAAAAAGTTCATTAAATGAACAAAAAGATATTGACAAAAGTTCGGTAAATGAATTATTATGTTCTTGCGAGGAACAATAAAAGTACAGCAAATGAACTCGGGAGGTGAGGAAGATGGAGATTCCAGAAAAAGAATGGAATGAATTAAGAGGGAAAGTAGCTGCTCTTGAAAAAGAACAGCTAACTATAAAAAAATACATAGAAGAAAAACTGAATGATGATGAGGAGCTGGTAGAAAGTATTAAGGGATTCAGAAATGAAATTAAAGAGCTACTCAAAACCTTTAATACAAATGTCACAAAAAGCATTGCCGGTCGGAGTGAGGGATAAAATTCTTTTTTTGACAGAAATAGAATCGGCTATATGTTTAGGTGGATTTACTTCATTAGCAAGGTCGATTTGGGTTAATTTATTAAAATCTTTTTGAACCTCTTGATACAAGCGACTATGTTTGACGAAATCATATGCGTTCGCATCAGAAAGAGAATATTCAAAAAGAGTGATTAAACCTAAACGCTTTAAATTGTCCACAGAAACTAAAATTTGCTCTTCTGGAATATTTGGAATCTGGATATCTGTAACACATTCCAGGAAAGTACGTTCAGGAAATGGCTGTCCAATAGCATGCAATCCTCTTGGACGCAAAATAATAGAGAGCATAGCTGCAGCAATCGGTTCTTTGAAATCAAAAAATCTCTTTAAAACCAAAGAGTCAACAGGAGAGAGCTGTTTGATGATTTCAACGAAAGAAGGATGGACATTCTCTTTCGTATCCGCATACATGGCTTTGGACAGAAGATTAGCGTACAAGTCAAAAAGCTCTTTATTACTTATTGCATACGAAATGTACTGCAAGGCTGGAACAGCTACATAAGGTTCAGGTGAAACAATTTTATCAGGATTAACAGAAGACAATTTGTTTTCTAGAGCAAGTTTGGTTTTTTCAATATTGTATTCACGTTTTAGAACCCATTTATCAAGCGGAGAAAGTGCAGCATTAATGGCCCGAGGAATAAGACTTAATAATTTCCCAGTTTCAGAAGCAACAGGGTGAATTATATCGTCATATGCTTTGTCAACAGTTGTGCTAGAGATTGGTAAATTTAAATTATCTGACATAGTAAATATCCTTTCGTAAAAATGCAATTATAAGGCATGGCAGTGCCTGTAACAATAGGATAGGAAAGTGAAAAAGAAAAGTCAATAGAAAGGAAGCGAAGCAATGAAAGAAGAAAAGAAAAAACAGATCAGAGACATCATGGGAGATTTAAAGTATTTGGATAAGGAGAGCTTAACTCTCCTGAGAGATAACGCAAATCTTCTGAGACGAAGAGACGAGCTGGGAAGACAGGAAGAGAAAGAAGATAAGAGTGCATAAGGAGGCGGGAAGGGTGAAAGAAGTAGAAAAGACAATAGATGACCTGTGTAAACTCATACAGAAAAAAACAGAAAATTGCAAAGAAAGCTATGAGGTAAACGAACTGACAGAATTAGCCAAAGCTCTGGCAGAACTGATAACCGCCAGAGCCAAGCTTGAATAGAAAGAGGTAAACAAATGCTAAAAGACATAGCACCATTGCTGGCATCGATAGCCGCGGTGTTAACGGCCATCGACCAAATATCCATAATTATCACAACAAAGCGATTATGGAAGCAACAGCAGCAATTACAGCAACAATTGGAGGAGCTACAGAAAGGATAAAAAAGTGGACAAATACATAGAAGCCTTAAAAGGCATTTCATACTCTGACTGGGTGAAGTTGCGAATGTGCATGGACGAAGAGTTCGACCGTCAGATTGGAGAAGAAAAGAAACAGATCAGGTTCAATGGCGTTGAGAAAGTAAAGAGGACTATACGTCATTACATCAATTAAGCAGGGAGGCGAGAAGAATGAAGTATCCAAAGAAGATTATGTCCAGACCGGATCTAATAAAAATGGGATTTTCAGAGACATATCTGAGAAGAGCATTTGCGACACCGGGACAGACATTTGCATGGCAGGATAATCCCCAAATTAAAAACAGTCCGTATCAATACGATACGGAAGCATTCGAGGCATGGAGACAGAAAGACATACAGATGCAACAGAAAGCAATGCGTCAGAAGATAGGGGTGATGTAATGGAAGGGATAAGAGCACATAAACGAAAGATTCTGATGTGTAAGACAGTTAGAGCGGTTACAGAGACAATCGGAGTCATTGGAATGGCGACCACCTGGATAGGTGTAAGTCACATGACTAACAGCAGTCCGGCATTGCTTCCGGGAGGGACAAGAATCGTGGCTGGATTAATCATTGTGACAACAGCATACCTAATCAACAAGGCGGTCAGATATGCAAAATAAAAAAAAGAAAAGGAACTCGCCAAAACAAGTCCCAATTCCACTTTCACAGATTCGATGTCCGCAAAAGATACCCTACGGATATTATAGCTGTGAGGGTGGAGAAAGTCAAGAAAATAAGGGGTTTCACACCCTATTTTCGGACTTGTTAAGAATATTAATATTGGCATCACGGCTATGAAAAAGAGATATAAGAGATTAACGTATATTTTTCCAAATAGTATAGAGGTATATGAGTATCTGGATGGTAGGTATGGAGCTCCCGGAGAGAAGAGGGAAAAGAAAAAGAAAGCCACCAAGGAAGAGATTGCAAAAAGGAATCAATGGAACAGGGAGAGAAAGGTAAGGCATAAACTCAAGACATGGTTCCATGAAAATGACTACTTCGTTCTGCTAACCTACAAGAAAGAAGAACGCCCTCCGGATATGAAGACGGCAAAAGCACAGTTCAAGGTATGGTATGAAAAGCTCCGGAAGGAATTCCGGAAAAGAGGTGCAGAACTTCGCTGGATCAGGAACATAGAGAAGGGTTCAAGAGGGAACTGGCACGTCCATGTGATAATCAATCGTATCGAAGATGCGGATATCCTTATCAAGAAAGCGTGGCCACATGGCAGTGTAACATTCAAGCACTTGTATGAGAGGGGAGATTTCGCTGACCTTGCAGCTTACATGTGCAAGACGCCGGAGACGTGCTCTAAATATAAAGAGAGCCTAAGTGAAGCAAGTTACTCAGCTTCCAAGAACCTTCCAGTCGAAGAGCCGAAAGTCAAGAAGCTCGCCTACTGGAGAAAAGAGCCAAAAGAAAAGGAAGGATACTACATAGACCGGGATAGTTTCCACGAGGGAACAAACCCACGAACCAGGTGTAAATACAGATATTACACATTGGTGAGGATTCACAGGAGGATTTAAAGTGAAAGTTGAAGTGAATGAGACGCTTTTGAAAGAGTTTGGGCGCGTGTATAACGCTTGGAACAAGGAACATGGCATGGAGCCAGTATTGGACACAAGAGCTTTAGCGGATATGGCAATCGCAAAAGCGGTCATGGTCATGAGAGACCGCATCGAAGCAGATACGGAAAGAAAAAAATACATGGTGGACCGCTATCGTGTAGAAGAATATTGCAATGTATACAACAAGAAGATTGAGCTGGAAGGAAAACCGGACATTTTAAAGTTTGAACCGTGTGAAGAGTTTGCAAATCACGCTATTTTAGTCGCAACAGAGCTTACAAGAGACAAGGTGAGAGAACTGGAGGAACAGGCATGTACAAAGTAGATATTTATCTCGCCCAAAGTACTGCCAGCCTTAGTAAAGACGAAAGGTGGCACGGTTACGTGGTAGCTTGCATAAAGAACGGCGAGGAGAAAACCGTAAACGGATTCGGACATATATTCGGCACATATCACGAGGCAACATTAAGGTCACTGTCTGACGCACTGGACAGGCTCAATCGGAGCTGTGAGGTGTATATACACACAGAGGACCGTTTCGTCCTGAACATGCTCGGCATCCAGTTAGAGAAATGGGCGGGCAATAACTATCTGAACGCCAAGGGCGAGCCGATTAAGCACGCAGAGTTATGGGAAGAGGTCTATGTGCGTACAAGAGGGCAGTTAATTGTAGCAGAAGAAGGAAGACACAGCTATAGCGAATGGCTGGACACGGAAATGAAAAGGAGAGAAAGATTAATTCATGACGCGGCGAGTTACGGGATTGAAATGGAGAAGGAGGATAAATGAGCAGTAACGACTTAACACGAGAAGAGTGGAGACAGAAAAAGATAGAGAAAAGAGCTGCATTTACAAAACTTCAGAATCTAACCTATCAAGAAAAACTGTGGCGCCAGGCACATATGGCAAAGGCATTCAAAGAAGAGATGACTGACAGGGGATTCAGGTGTCATGTAAGTGTAGGCGGATTGGACAGCATTGTGCTATACATATGGCTCAAAAGTATCGAAATTGACGTACCAGGAATTTCCGTATCGATACTGGAAGACAAAAGTATTCAGAAAGTGCACAAAGCGCTGGGACTTGAAGTTGTAAAACCATACAAAACCAAAGTTCAAGTACTGAATGAAGTCGGATTCCCGGTAATTTCCAAAAAGATCGCTGGAAGAATCAACACTTTGCAGAATCCAACGGAAAACAATAAGACGGTCCGACATGCCATTATCACTGGTGAATGCGGGGAACAGGGGCACTATGCCATGAATAGTAGAATGCAGCTCCCTCAGAAATGGCTCAAATTGTTCGGAGGATACGAAAATGAGAATGAAAATGTCCATTATGGAAAGCCAGACGAAGAAATTAAGGTCAGCAACGAGTGTTGCTATTGGTTAAAAGAAAAGCCATGTGATGACTGGGCGAAAACACATAAAAGCTATCCGTATTTGGGATTAATGGCAGTTGAAGGCGGTCAACGTGAAGAATCACTGATAGAACATGGTTGCAACTACTACGGAAAAGGAGTAATCCGGTCGGCACCGTTTGCCATATTTTTAAGGCAAGATCTTCTCCAGCTAGCAATGGAAATGGACAAATGGTATCACGAACACTTAGATGCTTTTGAAACACTTTTCCACGAACAGCCTTATGGGAAGAATGCAGACGGAACACTAAAAGAATATGTTCCGGTAGACAGCATTATTCCGGAAATATACGGAGAGATTGCAAGAAAAGACAATGGCGATCTATACACAACAGGAGCACAGCGTACAGGTTGTAGTATGTGTGGTTTTGGAATCCACTTGGAAAAACGTCCACACAGATTTGATAGGCTCAGGGAACGCAATGAAAAAGAGTGGGAATTTTGGATGTATAAGTGCTGCACCAATCCGAAGACCGGAGAGAAGTTTGGTTGGGGAAAGGTACTGGATTATATCGGCGTGGGTTGGGAAGACATTCCGCCAAAACAAATGACGATAGAGGATTATATGAATGGGATTGGACGTATTTGAAAATTATGAATGTGATGGTCAGATAGAAATATCTGACCTGAAAGGAGAAAGAATGGACAAATTAATATACATACCGGCTGATCAGATACATGAGCATCCGGATAACCCAAGAAAAGACTTAGGAGACCTTACAGAGCTTGCTGAGTCCATCAGACAAAATGGCATTATGCAAAACTTAACCGTCATTCCGGGCTACTGGGACAATAAGAGGGGATTCCACGAGGAAGAATATACACTTCTGATCGGTCACCGACGTTATTCCGCAGGGAAGATGGCAGCAGTCACAGAGTATCCTTGCCGTATTATTACCGGTATGAGCTACAAGGAACAGGTTGGAACCATGCTTACCGAGAATATGCAGCGCGTAGACCTTACGATTCCGGAGCAGGCAGAAGGCTTCCAGATGATGCTAGATCTTGGAGACACTGTGGAAGACATTGCAAATAAGACCGGATTCAGTGAGAGCACAGTCCGCCATAGAGTTAACATTGCCAAGCTGGACAAATCCATCCTGAAAGAAAAGAACGATGATGAGGGATTTCAGTTAACATTAAAAGACCTGTATGAATTGGAAAAAATAAAATCAGTAGAGAAGAGAAACGAAATCTTAAGAGCTTCCTACAGCTCCACGGACTTGGCAACACGCGCCAGAAGCGCAGTAGCAGACGAAAAGAGAAAAGCAAAAGAGACAGCGATTATAGAAAAGCTGGAGGCAGCAGGCATCAAGAAAGCTCCAAAGGAAGCAGAAAACGGCATCTGGACAGGATCATGGAAGACAGTGGCTGAATGCGACCTAAACAAAGATGATGATATTGACATTCTAGATACAGAAGGGAAATATTGGATAACTCAGTATCAGCGTATCAGAATTGTGGAAAAAGTTATAAAAAAGCAGACAAGAGCAGAAGAACGAAGAGAAAAGGAAGAAAAAGAACGAAAAGCCAGAAAAAAAGAACTTAAGGAAATCACAAGAGTGAGCACAGAAAGGCGTAAACAATTAATTCTGGACATTATTGCCGGGAAAGCAGCAAAACCGAACGAAGAGTTGGTAAAGAACATGTGCTGGGTACTACTGGTAGAGATGGGAGGGGTATACAAAAGTCTTTTTATAAAATATTTCACTGAAAAGAACGATTGGGACTGCAACGATGAAGAAAAGGCAGAAGCGAATGAAAAAATACAAAAACTAAGCATCATGGAGCAGATGCTCATATTATTACACATGAGAATGAGCGAGAAAGAGCCGTGGGATTACAGCCTTAGATACGACAAGGAAAATGGAGGAATCCTCTTAGAGTGCTACAGAGTATTTAAGATGTTTGGATGGTTCTTCGACACCGAGCAAGAGGAACAGGTACTGGACGGAACGCACCAATACTACAGAAAGGACGAGGATAATGACTGATGGCTTGATGTTCCCTAAAACAATGGGAATGAAAAAGAAAAAAAGGCAGAAGCATCCAAAACCGATCGTAGCAACAGAACCAGGAATCTGTTATTTATGCGCAAGAGAAGAAGGAAACTATACATACCAGTGTACGGAATGCCATCATGTAGTGTTTGGAGGCGGCGGAAGGAAGCGTAGCGAAGGAGCTGGAATAAAAGTCTACCTATGCAGAAGACACCACAAGGAAGGCAAAGACGCTGTACATAATTGCCGTGCAACCCGTGAAAGATTATGCGCCTATCTACAGGAAGCATACGAACAGGATCACACACGAGAGGAGTGGATGAATATTGCCTACAAAAATTATCTCTAGCCTTAGGAAAGACGAAAGCTCACAGGATTTCTACAAGGGCGAATATGTGAAGTGCATTCTGATGGGAGAAGAGAAAGAACGCATGGGAATTGTGTTTGAAAAAGAACACCTGGCAGATACCGTCACAGTATGGTTGGAAGATACGGGAGAATTTGCAGTACTACCAACGAAAAGAGTAAGAAAATTACAGCACCAATAGTGTATCACAGTCACTATCAACCATAGATTCCCTCCGGCCGGTGGAGCCGGAGGAGAAAGGAGACACATGAACGAAATATATGCCGTAGATTTCGACGGCACATTAAATACAGCAGAATATCCGAAGCTAGGAAAGCCAAACACAGAACTATTCCAGTTCCTAATTAAACGGCAGCAGTCCGGAGATAAGATCATTCTCTGGACATGCAGGGAGGGAGACCTATTGCAGGAAGCAGTCATATACTGCAGGGCGAATGGATTGGAGTTTGACGCAGTCAATAGCAATATTTCTGAAAGCAAGAACAATTGTAGAAAGGTCTATGCAGATTACTACATCGATAACCGAAACAAGATGATAGTAGCAAGGAGGCGCAGAAAGAAATGTGGTCCATTAAATCGGACGAATGTCTGGAATTATATCAAGAAGACGAAAAAATCGCAGCATTGATCTGGGATGAAGTGGAGCTGTGCTGGGGGTTATGGTATCGAATAAGCATATTTCCAAGGCTTTCATGTATTGGAGAAATGGAAGACTTCGGGAAATTAGACATTGAACCGGTACAGATGGCAGCAGTTGAGACCATTATAGATTACTGCAAGAGACAAGCAGATGAATGGGAAGGACGCGCAGCGGATATGGAGGAAATGCTATGAAGTGGATACGGGAAAGCATGACACAAATCGATCTCGTAGATGGAGAGAAAAAGCTTGCCTATATCGCATACAAAAACTTCCGGTGGCTTCTCTACGAAGGCGGTGAAGAGTGGGGCATAGATTTGAAAATCTATGAACAACACCAGGTAGAAGTAGCGCAGATGGCAGCAGTTGAGGAACTGATCCGGTACCATGCTGAGAAAGCCAAGTTATTCCGGAAAGCGAGAAAGGAGATGGCTGCATGAAAGAATATGACAAAGAGCTATTAAGGTCTCTAGTAAAACAGGGGCTGACCAATAGAAAGATAGCAGAAAAGATGGGGCTCACCCAGACGCAGGTACAATATAGAATTACGGCAGACGGATTAGTCGGAATTCGAAGAGAGGGTGGAGACCCAACACAGAGAAAACCACGGGAACCAAAGCCAAAACCCAAAGAAAAACCAAAAGGCTCGAACGGTGACAGAAAAAAATGCAAGACCTGTAAATGGCGTGCAAGATATCCGGTCAGTTTCTGTAACTTTGGTGCATTCCATAAATTTTCCAGAAGTCATTACTGCACGGCAGATAATTGCACCGTCTACGAAAGAGGAAAGCCAATGAAAGAAAAACCACATTAAGGAGGGTACACATGAGCCAATTAACGAGAGGATATATAAGTGGAATTGCCGACAATAGTAGAATAAACTATTGTCCATTATGCAGAGCAGTGCTGGGAACAACCGCATACTATGGAGATGGAACCGTAGTATGTAGCGAATGCGACTTTCGTTTTGCAGTTATAGAATGCGAGGAAAAGGAACATGACGAAGGCTTATAGAATCATGAACTAAGCGGTATACGGGAGGTTACAGCAGAAATGCTTGAAGCAACAGAAAAGAAAGCACCAGCCATATCTGATTGCTTAGACAAAGCGCTTCAGGACGCAATCGGAAAATAACATAGTAGAGTAACAATAACATTTCCGGGGTGCTTTGGAAAACCCCGCTTATATAGGGACATACAGGGAAACAAAGGCAAATTACCCCGAAAATGAACAAAAATGAACGAAAATACCACAAAAACACCACGGAGCTATCAAAATGCTACCATTAAGCTCCCCGGAGCGTTTAAAAAGGTACTATCAAGGAAAGGAGACAGAAATGGCTTGTAAATATGCGAAGAGAACAGACGAATACCACGGTTGGGAATGCACCATCACAGAAGGAGCATGCATGTTTCTTCTGCCGGATCAGGACACATGTGCAGAGCAGTACGGAGAAATAGAACACACAGAAAGGTGGAAGAAAGAACATGAGACTGATTGATGCAGATGAATTCATTAAAAAGTTTAGATACGCAGAAGCTAATACAGAAGATGAAAAAATTATGTGTGCTACGGTAAGAAGAATAATCAAAGAACAGCCGACAGCATTTGATGTGGAAGATGCCATTGAACAACTAAATAAAGAGTTAGAACTTGCTGATAAAGAAAAGCTCAGGTGTGCAATGGAAAATATACTGCAATTTGATGAAGCAAAAGGTTATGCGAGAGGAATAGCGTGTGCCATAGAAATTGTAAAACGAGGTGGAAGAATATGAATAGAGAAATACTTTTTAGAGCAAAACATATCCACGCAATGGATAGTAATGAGTATCTTAATGGAAGATGGGTGCATGGCTATCTTAGTGACAAGAATTATATCAATGATAAAAGCCTTGAGGGTGAATTTCTGATTGACGAAGATACCATTTGCCAGTATACAGGATTAACCGACAAGAACGGAAAGAAAATATGGGAAGGGGATATAATTAAATACCATTTTGGAGAAGTTTATGCGCCGGTAAAATTCGGAGAATATCAGAGTTGTTTTGATAGCACATCAACGATCCATGTCGGATTCTATGTGGACTGGCACGAAAACCGTAATTTTAGAAAAGACTTGGGATATTGGATCAAGTTGGTTGATGCAGAAGTTGTAGGCAACATATTTGATAATCCGGAATTATTAGGAGGTACAAAATGATAGCATATTATTGTGACCGTTGCGGGAAAGAAAATCATTTTTATACAATGGAGAAGAACAGGAGCAGCCAGAAGAACAGCCGGAAGGCTGGAAAGCAAGAATGCTTGAAAAATTCCAGAAAAGAGTATAACGACTGTGGCAGCAGCACGGAGAACAGCGTAGGAGGAGTATATGCCAGACACAAGACCGATCAATGAAAAGAAATATAATATCTCCAAGCACAGATTCCTGGAACTCAAGCATCACTGTATGCAGTATCAGGAATGGAGAAGAGAGCTTGCCACGCTCACAGATACCGTCAAGGCAATTGAGTATGGCAAGGAGGGACAGGGAAGTCCACCACAAGGAAGTGCCACAGAACAGTTGGCGATCAAACGAGTGGAACTAGAACAGAAATGCAAGACCATTGAGCAGACTGCCATTGATACAGATGCAGAGCTATATCAGTGGATACTGGAAGGAGTCACCAGCGATTATGCTACATATCGATATCTGAGAGATGCCAAAGGTATGCCATGCTGCAAGAATATATATTATGAGCAGAGGAGAAGATTCTACTGGTTATTGTCAAAAAAAATATAAAAGGGTAATCACGGGACAAAAAACCGTGTTAATATGATAGCGTCCAGAAGATGAAAAAGATACAGTCATTACGGACCTCCTTTAGAATAGTCAGGCGCGACCCCAGACGCGCCTGAAAAAATGGGAACAACAGAAGAAAACGAACGGTGGCAGCAGTCAATTGATTGCTGCCATTTCTAATGGTCATTAGCTCAGTTGTTAGAGTAATGGTTTTCGAATCATATGTCACGGGTTCAATTCCCGTATGACCATTAACATAAAAATGAATGAGAGGTGGTGATCCTTGGCTACAGCGCCGAATTCAGACCATGCCTATGCAGACTATCTGAACGGCATGAAGTACAAAGACATCGCCGCAAAGTATGGCGTAACAATCAATACAGTAAAATCCTGGAAAAGCAGGTATCAATGGTCGCGAGATGACAAAAAAAGTGTGCACACAAAAAGCAAAAAAGTGTGCACACAAAAAACGACAGAAAAAAGTCAGAAAAAAGATACAAAAATAGAGTGCATGGAAGAATTGTCAGAAAATGCAGAATTGACCGAAAAACAAAGGCTTTTCTGCATATACTATGTGCGTTGTTTCAATGCAACAAAAGCATATCAGAAAGCTTATGGTTGCAGTTATGAAACTGCAATGTATTGTGGGTCAAGGATGTTAAGAAATGTCAAGATAAAAAATGAAATCCAAAGCCTAAAGCAGAATAAGCTCAATAGAGAGCTGCTATCCGAAGCAGATATATTTCAAAAGTATATGGACATAGCCTTTTCAGACATCACAGATTACATGGAATTCGGGACAGAGGAAGTTCCTGTGATGACAATGTATGGACCTGCAAAGATTAAAGACGAAAAGACTGGAAAAGAAAAAACACTCACAAAAATAGTGAATGTTGCAAGATTCAAAGATTCTGCAAATGTGGACGGTACAATCATTGCTGAAGTAAAACAGGGAAGAGACGGCGCAGGTATTAAGCTTGCGGACAGAATGAAAGCTATGCAGTGGCTGTCCGATCACATGGACCTTGCCACCACGGAGCAGAAGGCAAGGATAGAGAAGCTTCAGATGGAGACTCAGAAAATAATGCCTGAGCCACCGCCAGAAAAAGAATACACTGGAATTCCAGCCACTATGGTCGCACCGGTATTTGCACCGGTGCTTTTTGATATCCAGGAACAGAGACATACAGAATATGTTTTCCCAGGAGGACGAGGAAGTACCAAGTCCTCATTTGTCAGTTTGAACATTATAGATCTGATCATGAAGAATCCGGAAATGCATGCGGTAGTTATGAGACAGGTTGCCGATACAATGAGGGGTTCTATATACCAGCAAGTGAAATGGGCGATTGATGCATTAGGACTATCAGAAGAATTCGATGCAACAGTAAGCCCGCTGGAGATTACCAGAAAGAGTACCGGTCAGAAGATTTACTTCCGTGGAGCAGATGATCCGGGAAAAGTGAAATCCATAAAAGTACCATTTGGATATATCGGTATCCTGTGGTTGGAAGAGTTAGACCAGTTCACCGGTCCGGAATCAGTCAGAAAGATTGAACAGTCTGTAATCCGAGGTGGAGATGTAGCCTATATCTTCAAGACGTTCAACCCACCGAAGAGTGCAAGTAACTGGGCGAATAAGTACATCAAGATACCGAAAGCCACAAGGCTTGTGACAGAGAGCACATATCTGGACATTCCTCAGAAATGGCTCGGAAAGCCATTCATTGACGAGGCGGAATTCCTGAAAGAGACAAACCCAGATGCTTACGAGAATGAATATCTTGGAGTTCCTAACGGATCCGGAGGAAGTGTATTTGATAATCTGGTAATCCGAGCGATTACCGATGAAGAGATAGCTCAGTTCGATAACATCAAAAATGGTGTTGACTGGGGATTCTATCCAGACAAGTATGCATTTGTCCGTGTTCATTATGACGCGGCAAGGCTGAGACTATACATTTGGCAGGAGTACACCTGCCAGAAGAAACGAAACAAACAAACTGCTGAAGAGCTGATCAAGCTTGGAATTACAGGAAACGACCTGTTGACCTGTGATAGTGCAGAAAATAAGTCTATCGAAGACTATAGAGCATACGGATTATTTGCACGTCCGGCAAACAAAGGACCGGACAGCCGTACATATTCGTACAAATGGCTGCAATCACTCCGGGAGATCATCATTGACAACGTAAGATGTCCGGTAGCAGCACAAGAGTTCATGGAATACGAGTACGAAAGAGACAAAGACGGCGAAGTCATTAGTGGTTATCCAGATGGTAACGATCACACGATTGACGCAACAAGGTATGCAACAAACAGTATATGGAAACGGAGGGGCGAGTAATGCTCGAAAAACTAAAGACCTTCGTGAGAGGGGTGATAAGAAAGATGTTCCCGGCAAAAAGCATAGAACAGGTATTAGACGTAAAGCCCTGCATTTCAAGTGTCATGCAGGAGAGAATAGAGTTTTGGCATAACATGTATATTGGAATGGCGCCTTGGTGCAAAAATCCCATAACGTCATTGAGAAAAGAGCAGGGCATCTGTATGGAGTTCGCCAATGTCTGTCTGAATGAGATGGAGTCTCAGGTATCCATTGAACGCTTGGATGATATATACAAGAAAGCGATTCAAGACTTGAATGAGAACCTGCAATCTGGACTCGCACTCGGATCATTCATCATCAAGCCGTTAGGCGGTGACAAGGTAGAGTATCTAACGGCAGATAAGTTCATACCGCTCTCTTACGATGAAAGAGGCAGGCTAACAGATGTAGTATTCGTTCAGGACAAGAAAGAAGGAGAAGATTACTACCGCAGATTGGAAAGACACACCTTAATAGATAGTATGCTAACGATTAGCAACCGGGCATTCGTCAGTAAGTCACAGGACGACATAGGAAGAGAGATAAGCCTGAAATCTGTAGAAGAGTGGAAGAATTTTCCAAAGAGCATTTCTTATCAGGGAATAGAGAGACCGGACTTCGGCTATTACAGAAATCCGATCAAGAATGAGATAGATGGAAGCCCGTGTGGAGTATCCATCTACGAAGCAGGAATTGACAGACTACAGGAAGTGGACATTCAGAACGCGAGGTTAAAGTGGGAATTCAAGTCTGGTGAGCGTGCGATACATGTAGCACCGGAAGCAGTTAAGAAGACCACGATCGGACCAAACGGAGAAACGTCATTCACAACTGCAGATCTTGACGACAGATTATACAGAACACTTGACCTTCAAGATGGAGAATATAAAGACCTTTACCGTGAGTGGTCACCGGAGTTCAGAGATGTGAATATCATCAATGGACTCAACTACCATCTAAGACAGTTGGAGTTCAGCGTATGCTTAAGCTATGGAGACCTGTCAGATGTTGCAGATGTAGATAAGACTGCCACAGAAGCCAAGATCGCTAAGAAAAGAAAGTTCAACATGGTAGCAGCGATTCAGTCCAATTTAAAGGATTGCTTGGAAGATTTGGTATATGCGCTTGCATTCTACAATGCAATGTTACGCAGTGGCTATGAATTCAGCTGCACGTTCAAGGATAGTATTCTGGAGGATGAAGCAACAGAACGAGAGAACGACAGGGCAGATGTAGCGCTTGGAGCTATGCAGTTATGGGAGTACCGCATGAAGCATTATGCAGAGGATGAAGAGACAGCCAAGAAAATGGTAGCTCAGACAGCCGATGTGATTGAGTAGGTGTAAGCCATGATGTCACAAGGAGAAATCGAAGCACTAACACTTGCGATGGAAAAAGCAGCCAGGAATTTGGAAGTAAACATCATGCTGGATATTGTCCGGAGAATAAAAGCAAACTTGGACATAGAGAAGTCCATGACATCATCAGCAGACTATCAGGTCAATGTGTTAAGACAGACGGGGTATTCTGATGATTACATCAAGAAGCAGATCAAAATATACCTAAAAGCTTCTGACGAGGAAATAGACAGGCTATACAACCAGACAACCGCCAATATCTATGGTCAGTACGAAGATAAGTATGATTCCATGGGAAAGAAACAGACACCATTTGGAAAGCACCCGGATATTCAGGCAACGATTGCGGCAGCAGTCACACAGACAAAAGGAACATTCCAGAATATCTCGCAGACGCTGGGATTCACGAGAATCGTGAACGGGAAGAGACAATTCCTCCCCGCAGCTAAGTTCTTTCAAAAATCCCTAGACGAAGCCATACTTGGAGTGACCACAGGGGCATTCAGCTACGATGTGGCGCTCAAAAAGGTAATACAGGATATGACCAGGAGCGGACTTCGAACTGTGGAATATGCTTCCGGCAGGACTTACAGAGTAGATTCAGCCTCCAGGACAGCACTAATGACCGGTTTTCGTCAAGTGATTGGGCATATCAATGAGCAATTGGCTGATGATCTGGACACTGACACTTATGAAGTGTCTTATCACATCGGGGCAAGACCGACACATCAGCCATGGCAGGGACGCGTATATCCGTATAAGGAATTACAGTCAGTCTGTGGATTGGGAACCGTGACCGGATTATGTGGAGCCAATTGCTACCACTGGTATGAACCTTTCATTCTTGGAATATCCGTAAGGAATTATACCGATGAAGAACTGGAAGATATGATGGCGAGGGAAAATGAGACAACACCATACTACGGCAAGGAGTATAATACATATCAGGCATTACAGTATCAGAGAAAAATGGAACTGACCATGAGAAAATACAGACAGGACATTAAGCTGATGAAAGAAGGCAGCTTAAATGAACTGGAAATCATGGGCGCAAAGGCGAGATACAACCAAACCATGAACGAATACGTGAGGTTCTCCAAGACCATGAAGCTCCCGGAGCAGAGAGACCGGATCTACATGGATGGACTTGGAAGAATATCTACTAAGATTGCCAAGAAGAGCGAAAAGTTAAGTGAAATGAAGCTGTCTATCCCACAGGAAGTGGTAAAGAAAGCAAAATTGAATCAGGATATTGAAACGAAAATAAATCAGGCACTTAAGAAGCTGGAGAAAGAATATATCATCTACCTGGATTCGATAGAGGGCGAAAAGCTTAATGGACATGATTTCTTCTTAACAGGAGCATATTTGGATAAAGACGGCGTGTTAAAACATGGGATTGTATTTGATTATTCAATAGATTATAATAAGCTTGAAGAAAGAATAAGAGCAAAACATTCTGATGGATACTTTGCAGAGAAAAACTACGAAGATTGTATTGCTCATGAAATAGCACATATAATTCCATTCCAGAATTGCACTACTGCAACGGAATACATGAACATGGTTCAAAAAATAAAAGGTCAGTACGTTCCGGGAATTTCAAAATATGCAGACAGAACAAAAGATGGAAGAGAATGCCTGGCGGAAGCATTTGTCAGATACAGGAATGGAGAAAGGATACCAGATGAAGCAAGGAAACTTATCGAAAAATACATCCTTCCTTGGAGGAGGAAATAGTTCTGCAGTTCCAAAATGCATGATATGCAAACACTGTATTACAGATTCGAACAAAATGAAATGCAAAGCATTTCCAGATGGAATCCCAGATGCGGTTTTTGAAGAGCCCTACGAAAAAGAATGTAAAAAGGGAATAAAATTTCAAAATATGAAATAGGTACCACCAGTCAATATGGCCGGTGGTATTTTTGTATTCATTTTTAAGGTGGGGAGGTGAGAAAAAGTGAAAAAACTATTTATTAGTCAGCCTATGAGAGGTAAGTCGGATGAAGATATTCTGGCAGAACGCAAGAAAGCAATTGAGCTTGCGCAAGAAATGATCGGTGAACCGGTAGAAGTGATTGATTCCTTCTTCCAGGAAGCACCAGCAGATGCAAAACCACTGTGGTTCCTTGGAAAATCCCTGGAACTTCTGTCAGGAGCAGATGTGGCGTATTTTGCGCAGGGGTGGGAAGATGCAAGAGGTTGTGTGATTGAGCATGACAGTGCATTAGCTTATGGAATCAAGAGCATTGTTGCCTAGGAAGGCGGTGATCCAGATATCTCCCGTTGAGACGCAGGGTTATGCGTCTTATTTTTATACAATTTTGACCGGGAAGTCATATAAACTAACGCTCTCTTGCGAACAGAGATATAAACAACGTATTGTGGGCGGAAGACACCGCAGATAAAAACAGAAACGCAATGGAAAGGAAAGAATATGGATTTTTTGAAAGCAGTACTTGGAGACAGATATGAGGAATTCGTAAATCTCATCAAAGGGTACAACGAGAAACCAGAGAACAAAGACAAACAGGTGAAGCTGATTGATCTGAATAAAGGCGAATACGTCAGCAAAGCCAAGTATGATGAGGCAGATATTGCAAGAAACACACTACGAAGCCAGCTTGACGAGGCAGAGGAAACGCTGAGAGGCTTTGAAGGGGTGGATGTAAAACAGTTACAGACGGATTTAGCTGACCTCACCACAAAAATGGGAACACAGAAAGAAGAATATGAAAATCAGATTGCACAGATGAAATTCGATGCAATTCTGGACGCAGCAATCACGACATTAGGTGGAAGAAATACAAAAGCAATCAAAGCGCTTTTGGATATTCCGAGCTTAATGGAAAGCAAAGACCAGACTGCAGACGTGCAGGCAGCAGTCAATGCATGCAAGGAAGAAAATGCCTACATGTTCGGAGACGATGAGCCAATCAACAACCCAATTGGACAGACAGGAGGACAGACTGTCACACCGCCAGGAAAGAACCCGGAAGAAATGTCCTATGAAGAGTATAGAGCATGGAGAGAGGGCAAATAGGAAAGGAAGGATAAACAAATGCCAAATACATTTTTAACACCGAAAATCATTGCACAGGAGGCGCTCATGGTACTGGAGAATCAGCTCACCATGGCAAATCTTGTACACAGAGACTATTCGAAAGAATTTGTAAAAGTAGGAGATAGCATTACCATCAGAAAGCCTGCAAGATTCTCAGCAAAGAACTTTACAGGACAGGTGCACAGCCAGAACATCACCGAAGGTTCGGCAGTTGTAAAGATGGATCGCTTCAGAGATGTTACTGTAGAGGTTGGAGCGAAAGAATTAACACTCGACATTAAAGATTTTTCTACGCAGGTAGTTGCACCGGCATTATCAGCAATTGCGCAGGCAATCGACCAGGATCTTTTAGCTGTTGGAATTCAGATGGCAGCTAAATCCGCAACAGTTTCAGCAAAACCGAGCATTACAGATATCGCAGGAGTAGGAAAAGCGCTCGATATGTCGAACGCACCGTTGCAGAACAGACGTCTTGTATTGCCGGCAGAGATTAAGTACAAGTATAATACCCTCGACAATTTCGCAAAACAGTGCTATGCGGGAACATCGCAGGCACTCCGTGATGCAGAAATCGGAAAGGTATACACATGTGAGACATATTCCACAGAGAATTGCCCACATTCTGCAGCAGATAAACCAGGAACAGTTACCGAGTATAGTGTTACAGGAACTATGGATTCCACAGAATTCAAGGTCACAGGAGGAAAACCGGAAGCGGGAACAATTGCGGCAGGAGATCAGCTCATCGTAAATGGTTACACATATACAGTAACAGAGGCACTCACTCTTGCAGGAGGAGCAGGAACACTGAAGGTAGATCAGAATCTTCCGGCAGACATTGAAACTGCAACACCAGTCAAGGTAATTAACAAGGCTCATGCATTAGGGTTCCACAGAAATGGTATCGCTCTTGTAACAAGACAGCTGGAACTTCCGATGGGTGCATCAAAAGCCCATATCGCATCTGCAAACGGACTTGCAGTACGTGTAGTTATGGATTACGACCCACAAACAAAGAAAGATACGGTCTCTTTCGATTGTATTTATGGGATCAAGGAACTGGACAAAAGCCTGTTAGTAGATTTCTCATAAGGAGAGCGTTATGTATGCAGATTACGAATACTATGAAAAGGAATATCTCCTTGGAAAAGAGCCAGTAATTGAAGAATGCAACTATCTGTATTATGAAAAGCAGGCGCGAGCTGAGGTGGATAAGATTACATTCAACCGATGCAGAGGATTGGATGAGATACCGGAAGAGGTAAAAGATTGCGTGTGCGACGTCGCAGAATATCTGTGTAAGTACGACAGGTATTCTGGATCTGACGCACCTGGACCGTTAGCCTCTTTCGGAAACGATGGAGAGACAGGCACTTACGACCTGTCCAATTCCATCTACACGGAATCCAAGAGAAAAGAAAAGATACAGGAGACTTTATATAAGCATCTGGCAGACACAGGGCTTCTATACAGTGGGAGGTAGGCATGAATCCGAACTATAACCAGACAATCACCATATACAATTGCGTAAAAGCAAAAGATAGTGGTGAAAAAGAGAACACCTGGCATCGTTCGACAGTGAATAAGTGTTTCTTCAAGTGTGTAATGGGAAGAACGAACGGAGATAAAACTGCAAGCATGGCAAGTGTGTACACCGCCAGAATCGCACAGTCTCCACAGTATCTTCCGTACAGGGAATATACAAAACTCTCAAAAGAAGAAAGAGCAGGTTATTTCACATTCAACATAGGCGACATTGTAGTAAAAGGTGACTGCCAGGAAGAAATCACCGGAAAAACACCGAACACTGCATCGGAGCTGCTGAACAGATGGAAACCAGAAGCATTTGAGGTCACTGCATTTTCGGACAACACCTCTCACATGTGTGAGAAACATTACAGGGTAGGTGGTTAGATGGATATACATTTCCAATGGAATAAGCCGATACCGATGATCACAACAGAGGCGACCGGAGGGAAGAGAACGCTGCTATTCATGGCACAGGAAGCAAAAAGGTTAATGACGCCATATGTTCCGGCAAAGAACATGGTTCTATCTTCGAATGTTCGAACATTTGTGGAAGGAGACAAGGGCGTCATTCATTACTTGTCGCCTTATGCACACTTCCAGCACGAAGGTTATGTCATGGTGTCCAGGATTACCGGAAGCCCTTGGGCGAAAAAAGGTGAAAGCAAAGTTGTGACAGACCGGTTCCTGAATCATAGCGGAGCCAGACACCCACTTGCAACAGCAGAGTGGGAAAAAGAAATGAAAGCAGCAAAGATGGAAGCTTATACGGCAGCAGTACAGGCATACATAAGGAGTAAACGATGAATAAACATGAAATCATGACGGAATATGTCAGAGATAAAATAAATGAACTCTGTAAAGCGAATATGACGTTTAACTTTGCAGACGGCGAGGCGCATTCCGTATCATTTATCACGAATTTTTCCGGAAGAGTACTGAGGAAGTATATAAGAGCTGCAGATAAGGAATATGGTTTCACCATATTGATCACATGGCACTATTCTATGGATACGGACGACCTGAATATGCAGGCTATGAAAGTTGGACAGGAATTCATGGACTGGATTGAGGAACAGAACCGGAAAAAGAATTACCCGGATTTCGGGGAACAGTGCCAGATTAAGAAAATTGAGAACTTACAGAACATGCCGAACCTTGCGACGGTAGACTGGAAAAATGCACTTGCGCAGTACCAGATACCATGCAGGGTTGTATATTTCGAGAAGGAGAAGTAGAACATGAAATTAAGCGAGTTAATGAAAGGTTGTACCATAGACGCGAATTATGAAGGCTGGGTAACCAATGACGACTATGTGTTTGCCATTGACACAAACCCAGGAGGAAAGACAGCAACCACACCGGCAGATTTTGTGGTTGTGGAGATGGGAATTGCCGGACTGGATTCTAACCTGAATCCGATCACACAGGATAAGACCTATATCCGTGCAGGACAGAACACAATGAAGACAGGAACGCAGAGATCATTCTCAGTGACAGGAGACAGATATGTTGGCGACGAAGCTCAGGATTACTGCCTGGCTCACGAGAGAAAATACGGCACAGGAAACAAGGTTGTTGTAAACTACCTGTACTTTAATATTTTGAACGGAAAAGGAGAAAAAGGACAGTGTTCCATTATCGTAAATTCTGACGGTTCAGGAAATGCCGGAGAATCTTCTTCCATTGACATTGAGTTCAAGAAACAGGGAAAGACACCGGAGGAGTTTGAGTACTCAGCTTCTTGAACAGAGGCTGAGACAAACAGCGTATCAACAGAAGCGGTAGAGGAGGAAGATAATGATCGAAGTAGTATTACAGGGACAGACACTGAAAGCGAATCTGTTGAATCCGGAAGTAGCGAAACGGTATGAAGACGGATTCGATAAGACAATCAAGGCATTCAATGAAGCAGCAAAGCGTGAAAGAGGATCTGATGGAATCAGAATGCAGTGCCAGGCGGTTATTGATTATGTAACAGATATTTTCGGAGAAGAGCAGGCAAAAAAAGTATTCGGAGAAAGCACAGATCTCCTCGAATGCATGGATATCCTGGAAGAGATGTATGATTTATATGATAAATACATCACACCAAAGGTAACGGAGAGAAAACAGGCATTGATTGACAGATTTAGCAAATGATCTATGACATGATTACAAAGGAACTTCCTTCCAGAGTTGTAATAGACGGGAAAGAAGTTCCGATAAACACAGATTTTCGGGTAGGGATACAGTTAGATGCACTTCTGAATTCAGACATGAAAGACGAAGAGCGAATACTGAAAATGCTGATTCTGTATTATCCGTGGATTCCGAAGAATCTTCCGGAGGCAATAGAAAAAATCCTCTGGTTCTACGGCTGCGGAGAACGCGTGGAAGAGCAGGAAGAGACAAAGAAACGGTATGTAAGAAAAAGCACAGGAGAACCAGCGTACTCATTCTCAAAAGATGCCGCATATATCTATGCAGCATTCAAAGAGCAGTACGATATAGATCTTACAGAAATACAGGATCTGCATTGGTGGAAATTTAGAGCACTTTTCGATTCTCTGAACGAAGAGACACAGATGAAGAAAATCATGTATTACCGTAAGGTAAGTACATCTGGAATGGACAGAGATAGAAGAGCCTACATCAATGAGATGAAAAAGCTCTACAGTCTGAGCAAAGGCAAAAAGAAAATGACACTAGAGCAAAGAAATGCTTCCTGGATAGCATATGTGAAATCCAGGAAGCAGGGGTAAGGAATGACAGGCGTAAGCTCCTGTCACCCCATAAAATAGCAATGAAAGCATAGCGAAAGGCTGTGCTTTTTTTGCGTACCGAAAGAAGGTGACGCAAAGTGGCCAGTGACGGAACAATCCGAATCACGACCGAATTGGACAGTGCAAAAGCAGAAGCGGCAATGTCCAAATTTTCATCGCTCGCGAGTAAAGCGATGACAGGAATTACAGTAGCAGTAAGCACGGCATCAGCCGCGATAAGTGCTATGGCAGGATACTCCATCAAAGTCGGAGCTGATTTTGAAGCAGGTATGTCAAAGGTGTCCGCTATCTCAGGAGCTACAGGCGCTGATTTAAGCGAATTAACTGAAAAGGCTAAGGAGATGGGCGCCAAGACGAAATTCTCAGCCACAGAGGCATCGGAAGCCTTTCAGTACATGGCTATGGCTGGGTGGAAGACCAAAGACATGCTAGGCGGTATTGATGGAATTATGAACCTGGCAGCAGCTTCAGGAGAAAGCCTCGCAAAAACATCAGATATTGTAACAGATGCCCTTACTGCATTTGGAATGGCAGCGTCAGAGAGCTCACATTTTGCTGACGTTTTGGCAAAAGCATCTTCGAACTCAAACACCAACGTAGCATTGATGGGTGAGACGTTCAAATATGTAGCACCAGTGGCAGGAGCGTTGAAATTCAGCGTAGAAGACTGTGCGGTAGCAATCGGGCTTATGGCCAATTCCGGTATTAAGGCAAGTCAGGCTGGAACATCAATGCGACAGCTGTTCACGAATCTTGTAAAACCGACAGATGCTATGGCACAGGCAATGGAAGACCTGGGAATCTCCATGACCGACGCGGAAGGAAAGACAAAATCGCTGGATGCCCTTATGGGGGATCTAAGACAGAGTTTTTCTGGACTTTCAGAGGCACAGAAAGCACAATACGCTGCTACACTGGCGGGACAGGAAGGAATGTCCGGACTGCTTGCCATTGTGAATGCGTCTGATGCGGATTTCAATGCCTTAAAGACATCAATATACAATGCAGACGGTGCTGCAGAGCAAATGGCAGACACCATGAATGATAATCTTAAAGGAAGCCTTACAATAGCTGGATCCGCATTAGAAGGATTCGGTATTGCAATCTATGAAAAGATACAGACACCACTCAAAAAAGCAGTTGATGCAGGAACAGAGGATATCAACCGTCTGTCAAAAGCATTCCAGTCCGGTGGACTGAATGCAGTTGCAGCGGAAGCTGGTGAGATATTCAATGATACTGCAGATGAAATCGCAGGAATGAGTGACGAAGCAGCCGGAGTTGTAAGACCAATACAGGAAATCGTGAATGTAGGCGGTAAGCTTGCAAAAACAACACTTCCAGTAGCGGCAAGCGCAGTGAAGTTCCTGGCTAAGAACTTCGGAACATTAGCACCGCTTGTAGTGTCATCAGCAGCCGGAATGAAATCATTTTCAGCAATTGGCAAGGTAACGACAAAGGTTGTAAAAGCGAATGCAGCGGCTACCTTAGTACTCAATAAAATGGAGAAAGCCAATGCATTGCAGTTAATGGCGACCAATGGAGGGCTTACAGCGCGTCAGACGCTCATGGCGGTGTACAATGGTCAGATTACTGCAACAACAGGACTTACGAGCCTGTGGACAGCCGCACAGACAAAGCTGAATGTTGCAATGACGGCGAATCCAATCGGAACAGTCGTTGTAGCGGCAGCAGCTCTGGTAGGTGCCATGTATGCGATTAAGGCAGCGACAGGTGATGCGGCGAAGGCACAATATGAGCTATCAGACAGCCAGAAAGAAGCACTAAAATCCAGTCAGGAGATTACAGATACTCTTGCAGAAGAAAGACAGGCGAGAGAGGAAGCGATTGGAAGCATTGACCGGGAATACAATAAATATTCCGCTCTGTTGTCTGAGCTGCAGTCTATCACAGATGCAAACGGTCAGGTGAAAGCTGGATATGAAGAGAGAGCAAAGGTAATCACCGGGGAGCTGTCAGAAGCACTCGGCACCGAGATAGAAATGACAGACGGAGTAATCCAGAAATATGGAGAGACCGTCGAAGCAATCAAAGAATTGATTGTACAGAAAAAAGCAGAAGCGACCATTGATTCTATGAAAGACGAGATGGCAGATTCTTACCAGAAGTCTATAGATGCCGCAGAAAAATATAAAGAAGTCAGCAAAGCCCTGGAAGAGCAGAAGAAAAAGGTGGCCAAGGCAGAAGATGACTGGGAAGAAGCGGCAAAACGAGGAGCAAAAGAATTACCAAGTTACTCAGATGCGGTTGATAAAGCCAAAAGCGAACAGGAAAAACTGGAAAAGCAGTTGGACAACACCAGAAGTTCCATGGAACAGCTATCCTCAGAGGTCAACAATTACGATGCTCTGGTTGACGCGATGGCTTCTGGAAGTTCAGAACAGATTGAAGCTGCATTGAATAAGGTGATCACAGGCTATCGTTCTTTCAACGAAGAGACACTTGCAAGCTCACAGAGCGCGCGTGACGAGATGTATAATACTGCAAATTCCATGATAAGTACTATGCAGCTTGTACAAGATGGAACCTTACAGATGGCAGACAGCACGTATCAGTCGCTGTCAAAAGCCGCGGTTGATTCCATCAATGAATTCAGCAAGCTTCCGGGAGGAATCGCACAGGGAATCAAAGATATAGGACCAGAAGCCAGCACGGCAATGATAAGTGCGCTGGCACAGGCAGATCTGGGCGGAAAACTGGACGCCGAAGCACAGGCAGACCTAAACAGTTTTATTAACGGCTTTAATGGACTGGACTCCAAAACAAAAGATACATTCGCACAAGCCTGGTATGGAGCCTTGGAAGGACTGCAAGGTTTTGAAGACCTGGCAGATCCGGCAGAACAGGGAGCAGATGCATTCCTGGAGTCTTTGAGGACAGCACTGGAAGTACATTCTCCATCAAGAAAAGTGGAAGAGATATTTTCTAATGTATGGCCAGGAGCAGTACAAGGACTGGAACAGGGCACTGGAGAGCTGAGCACAAAAGGAAATAGTGTAATTACAGACTTTCTGAATTCCTTGCAAAGTGGCGGAGTATTGGAAGGTGCTAAAAGTATCGGAAGTAAGATTATGAATCTGTTCGGACTAGGAATACAGTCTAAAACAGGAAATTCTAAGAATGCCGGGCGTGCTAATGCTACAGCAGCCAACGAAGGAGCTGGAAGTATAGACTCTTCCGGAGCAGGCAGTATGTTCGGTGCGAGATATGCCGCAGGAGTTGGAGCAAAAGCCAGTGAAGCTGGCGCAAAAGGACGTGCACTTGCATCAACTGCAAAATCAGGGGCAGAATCAGCCGATGGTTATTCGCCAGGTTCTAATTTTGGCTCCGGCTTCGTTAGAGGTATTGGATCCTGGGTAAGAAGTGCTGCGTCAGCGGCGGCAGAATTAGCATCAGCGGCCTACAATGCAGTCAGAAAAACCCTTGATGAGCATTCCCCATCAAGGAAAACAAAAAAGTCAGGTAAGAACTTCGACCTTGGACTGGGTGGAGGAATCGAGGAAAACGCAGATGTGGCAGTACAGGCGGCTGAAAAACTTTCAGAAAGAACTCTTAACGCTCTGGACTTAGAAACATTGCAAAATAAAATCAAGATGCTGAATATTCCGGAAACAATGGCAATGGTTCAAACGACTGTAAACGCTCAGGCGAACCGGTCCGCAGAAAAGGCAATTAGAGCCGTGAAAGTCAAGGAAGATCAGTTGTGGAAACGAAAGGACGAATCCGTAAAAGCATATATACAGGATTCTGACATTCAGAAACTGGCGTCAGAATTTGCCGGAATTGCATCTGAAGAATTTGCGAGAAATATTGATGGAATGAAAATGGTAATGGATAGACGCGAATGTGGAAGATTTGTGCGGGAGGTACAGCAGTGAAAGATATCTATTATGTAAATAGCAATAATGAAAAGATTGACCTGCTGGAGCCTCCGTACATGCTCCAGACAGGAGAGCTGTTTGGATCTAAATGGAGTTATGAAAGCAAACAAAGGCTTGGCGGAGGTGGAAAAATCACCAATATCCGAAAAGACCTGGAAGAAAGAACACTGACATTAAGCATTGTAAATTATGGCATAGAAAACTATGAAGAGGCAATTGACCACTTACATGAGGTTGTAGACATAGATGTCTTAAAAAAGACACCAGGAAGAGTGTACGTGGGAGATATGTATCTCAACTGTTATGTGACAGCCAGTGAGAAATCAGAATGGGAACCGGAAGCGGGATATATAGACGTAAGTCTAACGCTTGCCGTGGAATATCCAATGTGGGTCGGAGAAAATCCGTATACATTTCATAGTTTCGGTATAAGTAGCACAAACAATAAGAGATACCCAAGGAGATATCCGTATCGATATGCAAATGGAATGAACAGCACTTACATAATCAATCCACATTTTGCCAATTCGAATTTCAAGCTAATCATCTATGGACCGGTGGTCAATCCAATGGTCACAATAGGTGGAGTATCGTATCTGGTGAATGCAATACTGGAAGAGGGTGAATACCTTGTCATTGACAGCAGAAGCAGGACCATCATAAAAGTAAAGAAGGATGGAGAACAAGAAAACCTATACCATAATCGTCAGAAGGGTAGAAACTTCTTCAGAAAAGTCGCTCCGGGGCGACAACCTATATCATGGACAGGTAAGTTTAATTTCGACTTGATTATTTACGAGGAGAGAGGGGAAGCGAAATGGAAATGATTGTAACAGACATTCCGGAAAAAGAAGAATTAAGGTTCATCACTGCGAAACAAACAGGAGAAGAAAATGGTGAGTTAAATGAAACTGCAAAAGTAGATTTGGACACTGGTGATACAAACGATTTCGAAATACGCTTACCGAAATCAGAATGGGACAGAGAATCTATCGGATATAAGGGAAGGGTATACATTCCAGGAACAGAATACGGTGGAATCGTTAAAAATATAGAATCCATATCAGAAAGTAATGAGGTAGTGTTTTCAGGTCCAACATGGAGAGGGATGCTTGAATACAAAGTAGTTGAACCTCCCTTGGGGGAGGAACATTTAATACTCTCAGGAGAGCTGAATGAAACGCTGAAAACATTAATAGGAGACAGATTCGAGGACCTGTTTGCGGTGTCAGCAGAAAATACGGGAGTACAGGTGCAGAATTGGTCAGTAGACCGATATGTAACATTATATGATGCCATTATGAAGCTCCTGGATCAGTACGGATACCGACTGGATATCAAATATATTCAGCCGGAAGGACTGGAATATGGATATGTGCAGATAGGAGCAAAAGAAAAGAAGATTCTTGATGAAGAGTATGATCAGGAATGTAGCATCAATCTGGATATAGAGGACTATAGAGCCGGTGTCAACCATCTGGTGTGCGCAGGTGAAGGCGAAAACCAGGACAGAACCATTCTGCACCTGTATGTGCAGGAAGACGACACAATAGGAGACCAACAATATTATTATGGATTGGACGAAGTGGCAGCAGCCTATGTATTCACAAGTGCAGATGCAGATCAGCTCCTTCAAGATGGCACGAAACGATTGAAAGATCTGAAGAACTATAAAAAGTGTCAAATGACAATAGAAGATGCAGACTTGGAAATCGGTGACATTGTAGCTGGATATGATGAAGTTACAGATACGACAGTCATAAAGCCGATAAAAAAGAAAATCTTAAAAATCAACGATGGACAACTAACGATAGATTATGAAGTGAAAGGAGATGATTAAATGTCTGGATTAAAACCGCTTACAGTCAACACGCCTACAGAACAAGAAACTGAATACTATGCAGAAGATGATGCAGCAATTTTTCAAAGTATATTCGGTGAAGATGGCGTATCAACTACCGGACAAGCATGTAAAGCTACAGTGCTGTCCAACAACAAGGTCAGAATTGCAGACGGAGTAATCTGTGTAGGAGGACATTTCGCCCGTATACCTTACGGGGACTACATTGATTGCGAAATTGAAAATGGACAGAGTGGCAAGAACCGGAACGACATTATCGTGGCGAGATTCGAAACAACTGGAACAGGCGGTATCGATACATACACCTGTGAAGTCAAGAAAGGCACAGCAGGAACGGTGGCTGCGGATCCAGAGATTACACAGGACGATCTGTACAAAGCCGGAAAGGTGAGAGAGCTGCCGCTGTACCGGGTAAAAATAGAAGGACTCAGCATTGTAGAAGTAGAGCAACTCTTTACGCTGAGAAAAACCAATGAGGAATTAGAAAAAGAACTTGAGTCACTAAATAATAACTTTAATTCATTAAGAAAAAATATACAGATGTTTTTCGCTGGGTCCAGAGTATGCAACATAAGTCTAAAAGACAACACATCAGTTTCGGTTATCTCAAACTCAGATATAAACAAAGTGCTCGGTATAAGCGATGCCTCAAACGCTAACGTAGCCGTATCATTTTCAAACGGGGATGGAGGCGCCCAGAAGGTGCATGTTCAGGGCGCCACATATGAAAATGGAACATGGTACGCAACATTGGCATCTGGCGCAAAAGCAGGTCCTATTAGAATCAATTATATAATTACATACTTCGGAACAAGCACAAGCTCTTCGAGTGGCGGTTCTTCAAGCGCAAAAGTACAGTCAAAAACAATCACACCAAGAACATCGGAACAGGTAGTGACACCGGACACTGGATATGATTACCTTGCGGAAGTTACAGTACAGGGCATTCCTTATAGTGAACAGGATGATTCATCTGGTGGCACAACCGTCAATATCGGATAGGAGGTGAAAAAGTGGGAATCAACAAGGTAATGTATGGCTCAAAGACGGTCATAGACCTATCGGGCTCTACGGTAGCTCCAGATAAGATGTTGGAAGGAATCATAGGGTATAACGCTGCGGGCGAAGAGGTTATTGGAACACATCAGTGCCAGGCAGGCATCGGAACTGGTGCTTATGTATGGGCAATTTACGATACAAAGCAAGAATGGGACTATACGGTTAAGAACTTGGGTATTTCGGGAACTTCGGCTGGTTACGACACAAAAACTTATGCGGGAAGGTCGATTACGGAGGACGGCTATTGGCATTTAAATGCCGGTACTAGCGGAAGCACAACGTATTATTTGCCTACCGGTGCTGAAAACGGAAAAACAAAAACGATACTTGCAAAAAGCTCAACGAGCCCAACGCAACCGTACTCTACGTATACAATAAAAGATACTTCCGACACGGTGCGAGGTGACAACTTATTAGGTTACATTTCTGGAGATTCCAGTTCGGTATACCCAGAAGACGGCGTTAAAGATGGAAAATGGTACGTTCGAATTGTCGGACCAGATGCTAATGTAACTGGAAGCAAGATGCTATCCGGCACGGTTGCTTACAAAAGCGCCGGAAAGGTAACCGGAACAATTCAAAGCCAAGCAGCGCAGACAATAACACCAGGCGCATCAGATAAGACCATAGAGTCTGGAAAGTATCTGTCGGGTACGCAGACAATCAAAGGTGATGCAAATCTGTTAGCGGAAAATATCAAGAGTGGAATATCTATTTTTGGAGTCACTGGAACATATGAATCTTCTGGTTCTTCAGGAGGAAAGAATGTTGCACAGGGCACGATTACCGGCGCTGGAACAAATGCTGTAACGATAGACACTGGGCTAAACAGTTTTACAACCTTATTGGTTGTTAAAGATTCATTTGTTAGTGCCACAACTGGAATAGAAATATTAGTAGTGAATGGAATAGACGGTACTTGTAGAGGTTTTGGAGTCAGTGCAGGTTCGTATGTTAAAAGTCCAAGCATAAGTGTTGGAGCAGTAACGGTAAATGGTGGGACAGTAACATATACACCAAGTAACGAAGCACAAGGATTAATAAGTAATAGTGCATACACATGGTATGCGATAGAATAGGAGGAAAAAACTATGAGAAAAATGAGAAAATTATTAGCAACTGTATTATTAGTAGCCTTAACACTCACCTGTGCAGTGCCGACTATGGCATGCACACCACCACTCAACCCGCCAAAGGTGGAAATCCCAGAGATTACGGTGAAAATCGATGACAAGTTGCAGGAGGCAATGGACGCAGCAGCTAAAAAGTTCCTCGAGAAAAATGTCCTTGAGAAGCCGGTAGTGAAGTATGCATCATATATCAAAAGAACATCCAGATACGGCACATACGGATGTTTGAGTGTTTCGTGGGACAAGGTCGACAATGCTACAAGCTATGAGGTGATTGTGATCAAGGCTGATGGAACGAAAAAGACATATACCACTTCCTATAATACACTTGTACGAGCGAATTATTACGATGAATTCCTTAAAGATGGATTGGAGAATGCGACTGTTAGGGTGAAAGCTTACGGAGAAAATGAGACATTTAGTTTGTGGTCAGATAATATGGTAGTTACGACGTACAATTTCTGATGGAGGAAAGAGCATGAATAGAATTGCTATTTAGTTAAGGAAAATAAGCGCATGACAATAAAATAATAAAAAGAAAGGAGAGCCTTCCTTACGATAAATACAATTCACACTCATATGTCATGCGCTTATTATATAGAAACCTGTCAACCAGAGCCGAAAGGCTCTTTTTATATTGTGCGACATCGCACAGAAAGGAGTAAAAAATGAAGATTACATTTAACGATGCGACGGAACTGACAATCCAGTCCGCATCGATCCGTGTAGATGGAAGTCTCCTAATTAAGACAATATCGGCAACGGAAGAAGAACTTCGAACCATGTTCCAGGACGAGTTCAAGACCCAAAAGATGGTTGTGACAGAACGGGAGTCCACATTGGGAGAGTATGAGAATTACACGGATTTAAATGCCGTAGTAAAATATACGGCTGGAATCTTGGGCGTAGTGATGTACCGGGAAAAAGAATCACCAATGGATCGTATTGATGCACTGGAAGAGCATGTGGACAATCTAACGGAAGCTAATAAAAGCCGAGAAGCTGAAACCGCAGAGCTCGTCGCTACCGTGGACAGTATCCTCACAGACGTATTGCCGGCACTGCTCGGTGATGGCACAGAAGAAACTCAGTAAGAAAGGAAAAAGAAAGGATGAAAGATATGACAACATTTATTGCAAGAATGATCATGAAAGAGGCAGACAAGAGCACAGCAGCAGGACAGAAGAAATACAGGGCATATTTCGTTCGGACGAGCCTCTACAAAAACTGGAAAGAAGATGTTGATACCATTTTAAAAACTGATGGTTACGATGAGGTCATCGTGGGCTAAGGAGGCGCAATCTATGGTATCACTAATTAAAGCAAAAAAGGCAGAAGTGGGAGAGGGAATTCTTGGAGAATTTCTTGCGGATTCCAAGGAAGACACTCTTCCGACAGAAGTGGAGTGGAAACGAGCAAGTTTGGGAGACACATTCAAAGGAAAGATTCTACCAGGGTCAATTTGCTACACTACTGCATGTGATGTATGCATTATGGCCAATGATGGCACATGGGGTCCGTGGTTATGATGGATAGCTTATTATTATATAAAATTCTCAAGAACAGAACCGG